>Ga0065721_10049019_pt1 | contig 51773 bp, 55 predicted proteins | sample Mesricmetagenome_FD_59108 | JGI IMG/M metagenome (GOLD analysis project Ga0065721, IMG submission 59108) | Mesophilic microbial community from rice straw/compost enrichment Sample: eDNA_1 v2 (version 2) | ecosystem: Engineered > Solid waste > Grass > Composting > Bioreactor | place: USA: Davis... | reverse complement strand
GGCAAGTTGGCGCAGGGCTTCGCAGGCGGCGATGCCGGCCGCCGGCGACAGGCCGGACAGCCGGCTGGCCGGCACGCGCAGGGCGAACGCGCACGACATCATCAGCGCATCGCCGGGCGCGTTCTGCCAGCTGCGCCCAGCGCGCCCGCGCCCGGCCTGCTGCAAGTGCGCGCCCAGCAGCCAAGGCAGCGCAGGCGCGTCGGCGCTGCGCGCGCGCGCGAGCAAATCGGCATTGGTCGAGCCGGTAACGGGCAGCCAGGCGATGTCGCCGAATCCGGGCAGGGCATCGCGCAGGGCCGCCTGCATCGCATGCGGCTCGGGCAGGCAGGCGGGGGCGGTCATGGCGCGATTGTAGACACGCGCCGGCCCGGTCCGGGGCTGCCTCATTCGCGGGCTGCTTCGCGGGCCGTATCATTGGGGCTTTTCGTTGCGGTCCATCCGACGAACATCCATGCCTGCCAAGAACGAAACCTACGCCGGCCGGGCCGGCGTCATCGATTGCGCCCTGGACTGGCCCGAAGGCGAACCCACCGGCTGGGCGCTGGTCCTGCATCCGCATCCGCTGCACGGCGGCGCACGCGACAACAAGGTCGTGACGACCATCGCGCGGGCTTGCACCCAGCTGGGGATGGTCGCGGTGCGCCCGGATTTCCGCGGTGTGGGCAAGTCCGAAGGGCAGTTCGACCAGGCGCGCGGCGAGACCGAGGACATGCTCGACCTGGTGGCGCAGTTTCGCGAGCGCCATCCCGGGCCAGCGGGCGGCCGCTGGGTGCTGGCCGGGTTTTCCTTCGGCACGGCGGTGGCCGCGCAGCTGTACGCCACGCTGGCCGAGCAGGGCCAGCCGCTGCCGGATGCCGTGGTGCTGGCCGGCCCCGCGGTGCGGCGCTTCCAGTTTCGCGACGTGCGCCTGCCGGCCGACACCTTGCTCATCCACGGCGAGCAAGATGAAGTGGTGCCGCTGGCCGAGGCGTCCGAATGGGCCGAAAGCCTCGGCTTGCCGGTGACCGTGGTGCCGCAGGCCTCGCATTTCTTCCATGGCAAGCTGATCGAGCTGCGCGACCTGGTCACGCAGGCGATCAAGCGCTGAATCGGCCTGCGGGGCAGGGGCGTGCACCGCACGTTGCGCCAGGCTTTTGGGCGCGCCGCTGCCGTTGCGCCGTCGCCGCCGGTAATCATGCAATGTTTCGCGCCAATCGGTTGCATGCCGTTGCTGACGAAACGGAAGCCGGGAACCGTTTTTGCATTTTGGTGTCCGATCGGCTGCCTATAATTGGCGTCCAATGACGCAGCGGCCGGCCTGCCCGGCCGCTTTGCTTACCATTCCAGGCTGATATGACCCGTTTCCCCGCACTTGCCCTGTTGTCCGCTGCATCGCGCCGCCGGCTTGCCGGCTGCGTGCTCATGCTGCTTCCCGCGTTTGCGGGCGTCCATGCCCAGACAGCCCACCCCGAGCAGTCGCCCGGCTCGTCCTCGCCGGCCACGGCGCCCGGGGCAGCCGCCACGCCCGTGACCGTGGTCGAGGTGTCTCCGGTGCCGGCGCCGACCATCGCCGCGCGCGCCTGGATTTCGGTGGATGTCAACAGCGGCCAGGTGCTGGCGGCGTCGAATCCCGACATGCGGATCGAGCCGGCCTCCCTGACCAAGATCATGACGGCCTACGTGGCCTTCAACGCACTCAAGGAAAAGCGCATCACGCTGGAGCAGCAGGTTTCTGTATCCGAAGCCGCGTGGCGCACGGGCGGGTCGCGCATGTTCATCGAGCCGCGCAAGCCCGTGACCGTCGACCAGCTGTTGCAGGGCGTGATCGTGCAGTCGGGCAACGATGCGTCGGTGGCGATCGCCGAGGCCGTTGCCGGCAGCGAGGCCACCTTTGCCACGCTGATGAACCAGGAGGCAGAGCGCCTGGGCATGAAGAACAGCCACTTCGTCAATGCCACGGGCCTGCCTGATCCGCAGCACACGACCACCGTGCGCGACCTGGCCACGCTGGCCACGCGCCTGGTGCAGGACCATCCCGACTACTACCACTACTACAAGCAGCGCGAGTTCACGTACAACAACATCACCCAGGCCAACCGCAACCGGCTGCTGTGGGCCGATCCCTCGGTCGACGGCATGAAGACCGGCCACACCGAAGCCGCCGGCTACTGCCTGGTGGCCACCGCCTTGCGGGGTGACCGCCGCGTGCTGACCGTGCTGGTGGGCGCCGACAGCGAAGCCACCCGCGCCGAGGAAAGCCTCAAGCTGCTGAACTGGAGCTTCCAGAACTTCGACACCGTGCGCCTGTTCGGCAGCGACCAGCCGGCCGTCCAGGCCCGCGTCTGGGAAGGCAAGACCGAGGTGGCCAAGCTGGGGCCCGCGCAGGCTGTGTGGATCACCGTCCCGCGCGGCCGCGCCAATGACGTGCAGCCGGTGGCCCAGCGCACCGACCCGCTGGTCGCGCCGCTGAAGCAGGGCCAGCAAGTCGGCACCGTGGCCTTCTCGCTGGAGGGCAAGCCGCTGCGCGTGGAAAAGCTCGTCGTGCTCGAAGACGTCGAGCGCGCCGGCTTCTTCGGCCGCATCGCCGATACGGTGCGCCGCTGGCTGCAGTAGGGGCGTCTCGCACCGGCCGGCGTCATGTTTTACAGTAGATGACTGGATATCAGATGGGGGCGGGCGTTTGGCGCCCGCCTCGTTTTTTGCGCTAAGGAGTCTTCGGTGATCATCCCCGGCGTGGATCCGAATTCCACGGTTTATCTCAATGGCGAGTTCTTGCCGGTCGGCCAGGCGCGGGTGTCGGTGCTGGACCGCGGGTTCATTTTCGGCGACGGCGTGTATGAGGTCGTGCCGTGCTACCGCGGCAAGCCCTTTCGCATGGCCGAGCACCTGGCGCGGCTGGCGCGCAGCCTGAAGGCGCTGCGCATCGACTCGCCGCTGGACGACGAGGGTTGGAAGGACCTGGTGCTGAAGCTGGCCGAAACCGGCCCCCGGCCCGACAGCATCATCTACCTGCAGGTCACGCGCGGCGCGGCCAAGCGCGACCACGCCTTTCCCGCCGGGCCCGTCCAGCCCACGGTGTTCGGCATGGCCAGCCCCTACACGCCGCCCGGCCGCGAGCAGCGCGAACAAGGCCTGTCGGTCATCGGCATCGAAGACGAGCGCTGGCTGCGCTGCGACATCAAGTCGGTTTCGCTGCTGGGCAACGTGCTGGCCCGCCAGCAAGCGGTCGATGCCGGCGTCGACGAAGTGGTGCAGTTCCGCAATGGCTACCTGACCGAAGGGTCGTCCAGCAATATCTGGGTGGTGTCCAAAGGCCGGCTACTGGCGCCCGTGCCCAACCACCTGATCCTGGAAGGCATCCGCTATGGCGTCATGGCCGAACTGGCCGCCGAAGCCGGCGTGCCGTACGAATCGCGCCCGGTCTCGCGCCAGGAAGTCTACGAGGCCGACGAGCTGATGGTGACCTCGGCCACCAAGGAAGTGCTGCCCATCGTGCGCCTGGATGGACGCCTGGTCGGCACGGGCAAGCCCGGCCCGGTTTATGCCAAATTGCGTGCCGGCTATGATGCCCGGATCGCTGCGCTGTAGGGCAGGGCATTGGCCATGCAACAACCGCCCCGGATTCCCCCCGAAGAATCCCTGATCGAATACCCTTGCGACTTTCCCATCAAAGTCATGGGCCGCAATCATCCGCAGCTGGCCCAGGTCTTGACCGAGGTCGTGCTGCAGTTCGATCCGGGATTTGATCCGGCCACGGTCGAGATGCGCGCCAGCCGCGGTGGCAACTACATCGGCCTGACCTTTACCGTGCGCGCCATCTCGCGCGAGCAGCTCGACAACCTATACCGGGCGCTGCACGGCCACCCCATGGTGTCGGTCGTCCTTTGACGGATAGCACGCGCATGGCCGCCGCCGCGCCGATCGCCGCACCCGCCGTCAAATGGCTGTCCCGGCCGGCCGATTACCTGCCCGTGTGGCAGGCCATGCGCGACTTCACCGACGCCCGCGGCCCCGGCACCCCAGACGAAATCTGGCTGGTCGAGCACAGCCCGGTCTATACCCTGGGCCAGGCCGGCCTGGCCGAACACGTCCTGGCCCCCGGCGACATCCCCCTCGTGCGCACTGACCGCGGCGGCCAGGTCACCTACCACGGCCCGGGCCAGGTCGTGGCCTACGGACTGATCGACCTGCGCCGCGCCGGCTTGTTCGTGCGCACTTATGTCGAGCGCATGGAAGATGCCGTCATCGACACCCTGGCCGCCTTCGGCATCGCCGGCGCCTGCCGCAAGCCCGGCGCCCCCGGCGTCTACGTGCCCGAAAGCGGCGATTTGGCCAAGATCGCCGCGCTGGGCATCAAGGTGCGCAACGGCTGCGCCTACCACGGCGTGGCGCTGAACGTGGCGATGGACCTTAAGCCCTTTGCCGGCATCAACCCCTGCGGATACGCGGGATTGCGCACCGTCGACATGGCCAGCCGCGGCGTGGCCGCGGACCTCGTCGAGGTCGGCGAGGCACTGGCGCGCAATTTGGTGCGGCGGTGTGGGTTGGGGCAGGGTTAGACTGCGCTGGCCTGAGCCATTGGCATCGGCCAATCTTGGGCGGACCATTTGTCCAGACAAACTCATAAACATTACAAAGAGGGTCGGTATGGAGGTCGTGACTGTTGGGCCGAAGCGGTACCGATTCAGCTTCGGGCGCTATCTGGAAGACTTTGAGGTCGGCGCAGTGTACGAGCATCGACCTGGCCGCACGTTGACGGATGCGGACAACATCCAGTTCTCGCTGTTGCAAGCAGGCCGACGCCGTGTTCAATAACCTGCGCGGTGATCTGCCCGGCCGGCTTGGCCTGACGAAGAGCAGTTCCACGTCCAGATCAAAGCGGTGCACCAGGAAATCCGGGCAGTGCTGCTGGACAAGTCAACCGCGCGGCGCTTGGGCGCCAAGGCGGGTTCAGCCGGATTGATGCTCGAGCGCCGCTACATGGATGCGCGCGATGAATTGGTGGAGCTGGCAGTCAGCGTGCATCCGGCCGATCGCTTCACCTATCGCGAATCGTTTCGGCGGGATTGGCAGGTTTCGACGTGAAGGTTTCTGGGACGACCGTACTGGTCATTACCTTGGCCATCCAGGCGCTGGTGGCGGCAGCGGCGCTGACGGTGCCCGTGTTGGCGCCGGTGCTGGGCTCGGCGGCCGGTGTGGGCGCTGAGCTCGTCGGCGTGTACGTGGCATTGGTCTACGCCGGCGCATGGTCGGCAGCCTGAGCGCCAGCGGGTGGGTGGCCCGCCTGGGTGCCATGCGGGCTAGCCAGGCCGGGCTGGCCCTATGCGCGCTGGGGCTGTTATGCAGCGTATCGGGGCAACTGTGGCTGCTGGCGTTGGGTGCCGTGTTGGTCGGCGTGGGCTGCGGCCCCATTACGCCGGCCAGCTCCCACCTGTTGATTCGGACCACGCCGCCGCATCGCATGGCTTTCGTGTTTTCCCTCAAGCAGACCGGCGTGCCGCTGGGCGGGGTTTTGGCAGGATTGTTCGCGCCCAAGATGGAAATCGCATGCGACCGTCTTTTTCGGTGGCTTCGAACGCCGGAACGGACCAGGGCTGTCCTTCGACGGGCACCACGTCCGTGTGCCCGGAAAGCATTACGCCAGGCACGTCACTTGGCCCCACGCTGGCAAACAAATTGCAGCGGCTGCCGTCATCCGGATCGGGAACCAGCATGGGTTCGATTCCTGCATTACGCAGAAGCTGCGATACGCGGGCCATGAGCTCGGCGTTCGGCGTCAAAGTGACCGATGGATAGGCGATCAACTCACGCAGCAGGTCCAGGCTGGTGGCGGGAGCATTCGGATGGGGGGTCATTGCTATCGCGGATGTAGGTGGCCCTGCCGCGGTGGCGGCAAACAGCCATACGGTTGGGCGGCTTTCGTCTGTGACATTGTACGGGTCGAAGAAACGGCCAGCGCTCAGGCTACCTGGCCTATCGCAAGCGCAAAGCCTAAGGCGAGACCTAAATCGGCTGGGTACGAGTGCCAGCTGGTTTGAGGGGGGTGTTCGTGCGCCGTTGGCGGCATCGACCGGTCGAGTGGCTGCCCGGCGATAACCCTGCCTCGGAAAAGGCTGTTGGCCAAGTCGGTCTGCCCACCCGGGTAAAATACCTTTTTATCGCCACGCGGCGCCGATCGCGCCGCCCCGAGGGCAGTACCGTCATGTCTACGTCCGAGCAGCAAGCCGTCGCGCACGGCCAACAGGCTCCTGCGCCCGCCTACGATCCCACGGCCAAGCAGAAATCGCAGGCCAAGACCGCACGCATCCCCATCAAGGTCGTTCCGGCCGAGCGGCTCAAAAAGCCCGAGTGGATCCGCGTCAAGGCAGCCTCGCCCGGCTCGCGCTTCTACGAGATCAAGCGCATCCTGCGCGAGCACAACCTGCACACCGTCTGCGAGGAAGCCTCCTGCCCCAACATTGGCGAATGCTTCGGCAAGGGCACGGCGACCTTCATGATCATGGGCGACAAGTGCACGCGCCGCTGCCCGTTCTGCGACGTGGGCCACGGCCGTCCCGACCCGCTCGACCCCAACGAGCCGGAAAACCTCGCCCGCACGATCGCCGCGCTGAAGCTGTCCTACGTGGTCATCACCTCGGTCGACCGCGACGACTTGCGCGACGGCGGGGCGGGGCATTTCGTGGAATGCATCCGCAAGGTGCGCGAGCTGTCGCCAGCCACGCGCATCGAGATCCTGGTGCCCGACTTCCGCGGCCGGCTGGACCGCGCGCTGGAGATCCTCAACGCCTGCCCGCCAGATGTGATGAACCACAACCTGGAAACGGTGCCGCGGCTGTACAAGCAGGCGCGACCGGGGTCGGACTATGCGCACTCGCTGAAGCTGCTGGCCGAGTTCAAGCGCCTGCATCCCGACGTGCCGACCAAGTCCGGCCTGATGCTGGGCCTGGGCGAGACCGACGAGGAGATCCTCCAGGTCATGCGCGACCTGCGCGCGCACAACGTCGACATGCTGACCATCGGCCAGTACCTGCAGCCGTCGGAGCACCACCTGCCGGTGCTACGCTACGTGCACCCGGACACCTTTGCGATGTTCGAGCGCGAAGCGTACGAGATGGGCTTTACCCACGCCGCCGTCGGCGCGATGGTGCGGTCGTCCTACCACGCCGACCAGCAGGCGCACGCCGCCGGGGTGGCGTAAGCCAAGCGGCCGGCAGGTACTGAAAGCGGCGGTCCCGGTCCAGCCCCAGACTCAAGGAATCAAGGCGTCATCCCGCACGCCTGGCGGATGGCGACCTGGACCGGAGAGGGCGGCAGGGCGGGGTCGAACTCGCCTTTGGGCAGCAGCGGCGGCTGTGCCATGAAGCGCGGTCGCCGCCCCCGGTGAGGCTGTGCGGCATGGACCAGGAATGGGTGGCACAGATAGACCGTGCCCGCCGCGCCTGTCGCCAGTACCACTTCACAATCCTGCGTGGAAGCGTAGCCGTTGGCAGACAATTGCCTGAGCGTTGCGCCGGCTTCGCCATAGGGGAGCAATTCCCGTGCGATTTGGGCGTGGGAACCTTTCCGTATCCTCGTGGGCGCATCGTCCGGGCCGACATCCGAAAACAGAAACAGCATCAATAAAGCGCGCCCGCTGCTCTTCACATTGGCACGCCATTCCATGAAATCCGGATGGTCGGTGCCGAAGCTCATATCCACGTGCCAGCCATCGTCACCTGGCGGCTCTGCAGAGGGGAAGCGGATCGGAAAGGTTCCGAGGCCCTTGGGGGCAAGCCAGCGCCCTTTTCCGACGAGCTGGTCGTAGGCTTTGTGAAGTGGCGGGGTGTTGGCGGCTTCGATGAAGGCAAGCGAGGACTTGAACCCCACCCGGACGACGGGATGAACCCATTTTTCGGGTTGATCAGGCGATAGGCCGATGTCGGCCCACAGTTCGTCCCGGCCTCGTCTGGCAAGGTCGGCACTGAAGGCGTTTTCTAATTTGACGAAACCGTCGTCAATGAAGCGCTGGACCTGAGCGGAAGTCAGGCCGGCATGCTCGAGTTTGGGCATGACACATTCTCCGAGTGGCTGCCGCCTGAAGCGGCGGCAGCCGTCTGATCTCAATGGCGATAACGGGCCGGAACGACTATCAGTCGTTCAGATCAGCGGGAAGAAAGTGGACGTGAACATCATGTGCAAAGGCCCAACCCAGGGCAGGAACGCGAACAACCGGCCGTGAAACCCCCGGTGCCTGCGGCACCAGGCCATTGGATTCATGCCATGGCCAAGCAAGGCATTCGGCGTGCAGTTGGGTGCTGAGAATGCCTCATGAAAGGGCGGTTGGCAAGCGCTGTGCCTGCGAGCCCATGCGGCGGGCGGTATCGGCGCATCTGGCGACCGGATGCCGTATTTCGGTCAAGGGCCGGTACGGTCGGCATGGTTCTCTGGCTTGTCCGCGCATCGGTGGGCGCTTTACCTCCCTCAGCCGGGCGCCGGTTCTGTATGTGCGTTGCGCACTCCTCTATGATTCGTCCACAACATAAACATGTTGTCCATTATATGGACAACATGACAGAGCGAGGACGATAGCCATGCCGTTGGAGAACCCGGACGCCGATCCGCTGATGCCGTACCAGTACCCCAATCCGCCGGAGGCCTTGCCCGAGATCGTGGTCCCCAAGGCCATACCAGACGATGACCGGTTGTGGGTGCCGCAGGCCGAAAACGTCTGGTTCCGGCCGCTTTGCTTGAACGCGAGCCAGGGTTACTGGATGAACCTGCTCAAGGTGCGGCGCTCGGGGGTGCTCAGCCGCCACCGCCACCCGCAGGCCGTGCACGGGTTTGTGCTGAAAGGCCGCTGGAAGTACCTGGAGCACGATTGGTGGGCCGAGGAGGGCAGCTATGTCTTTGAGCCCCCCGGTGAGACGCACACCCTGTACGTGCCGCCCGACGTGGAGGAGATGATCACGTACTTCCAGGTCAACGGGATCATGTACTACACGGATCCGTGGGGCAAGGGCAACGGCTACGAAGACGTTTTCACCAAGATCGAGATGTGCCGCAAGCACTTCGCGGCGGTCGGGCTGGGCGAAGACTACGTCAAGCAGTTCATCCGCTAGCGGGCGGGCATATCGATGCGGTGACCGTCAGCCCGGCGGAAGTCATCCAGTACGTTTCCGCCGGCAAGCTCAAGACGCTGGCCGTGATGTCCGACCAGCGCGTCAAAGGCTTCGAGAACGTCCCCACGCTCAAAGAGCGCGGCATCGACCTGTCCATCGGAACCTGGCGCGGCATTGCGGCGCCCAAGGGCACGCCGCAGCCGGTCCTGGACGTGCTGGAGACGGCGATCAGGCAGGCTGCCGCCGAGGACAGCTTCAAGCAATTCATGGACAAGCAGAATCTTGGCTACCTCGTCGCCGACCGCGAGACGTTCGCCGGCCTGATCGAGCGGGACAACGCTACGTTCAAGGCACTGATCGAGAAGTTCGGCATGCGCCAGTAAGCGATACGCCGATCACCCGGCCGTTGCGCACGCGGCCATCACTGTAAAGGAGTGGACACATGGACCTGGGCATAGCCGGTCGTACGGCATTGGTCGGTGGCGCCAGCAAGGGGCTGGGCTATGGCTGCGCGCTGGCGCTGGTGCGCGAAGGCGTGGACGTGGTCGTCGTCGCGCGTGGCGCCGAGCAGTTGGAGGCCGCGCGCCAACGCTTGCTGCGCGAGCGTTCGCGCCCCGACGGACGAGTGATTGCGGTGGCGGCCGACATCACCACCGAAGCAGGGCGCGCGGCGGTGTTTGCCGTCCAGCGCGACTACGACATCGTCGTCACCAATGCGGGCGGCCCTGCGCCGGGGGACTTTCGGCAGTGGGGCCGCGAACAGTGGCTGGGTGCCATCGAGGCCAACATGCTCGCGCCGATCGAGCTCATCCGGGCGACGGTCGACGGCATGGCCGAGCGGGGTTATGGCCGGATCATCAACATCACGTCCAGCGCGGTGAAATCGCCCATCGACATCCTCGGGCTGTCCAACGGCGCGCGCAGCGGGCTGACGGGTTTCGTCGCGGGCGTGGCGCGCAGCGCCGTCGCGGCCCATGGGGTGACGATCAATAACTTGCTGCCCGGCTCTTTCGCCACCGATCGGCTCGAATCCGCCTTGTCGGCCGAGGCGACCAAATCTGGCCAGCCGGTCGAACAAGTGCGCGCCCACCGCCTGGCCGCCATCCCGGCCGCGCGCTTTGGCAACGCCGAAGAGTTCGGTGCGGTGTGCGCTTTCCTGTGCAGCATCCAGGCGGGCTACATAACGGGGCAGAACATTTTGGTCGACGGCGGCGCATACCGCGGCACATTCTGAAGCAGGAACCGATGACATACCAGGAGAGCCTATTCGCGGGACGCACCGCCTTGGTCACCGGCGCCACCCAGGGCATCGGCGCGGCCATTGCCAACAGGCTGGCGGCGTTGGGGGCCAAGACCATCGCCGTCGGGCTGGAATCGAATGCCGGCGCGCTGGCTGCAGGCGTGCAGGTCAGGCAGGCCGACGTCAGCAACGCCGGCGAGGTGGACGCGCTGTTCAAGGATCTGGATGCCCTGGACATCGTCGTCAATTGCGCCGGCATCATCCGGCGGGGGGCGGAGCACGACCCCGCCGTATTCGAGCAAGTGCTGGCCGTCAACCTGACGGGCACGATGCGCGTGTGCACGGCGGCGCGGCCACGCCTGGCCGGTCGCGGCGGATGCATCGTCAACATTGCATCGATGCTGAGCTTTTTCGGCGGTTCGCTCGTGCCGGCCTATTCGGCCAGCAAGGGCGGCGTGGCACAGTTGACCAAGTCGCTGGCACTGGCCTATGCCGAAGACGGCATCCGCGTCAATGCCGTCGCGCCGGGCTGGATCGCGACGCCGCTGACGCAAGCGCTACAGGATGATCCGGCAAGGTCGTCGGCCATCTTGTCGCGCACGCCCCTGGGCCGCTGGGGCACGCCGCAGGACGTGGCCGACGCGGTCGTTTTCCTGTGCACGCCGGCTGCCGGGTTCATGACGGGCGTGATCCTGCCGGTCGACGGCGGCTATCTGGTGGCATAGCGGTCGCGCGGGCCCGCCGGCGCTTTGACGGCCGGGCCGTGTTTGTGGGGATAATGGCCGGCCACACACGCAACGAGCATTTCCCTTCACGGCCTGCCATGCCCCGTTCTTCTGCATCTGCCAAACCGGCCGCGACGCGGGTGGCCGGCACTGCGGCATTTTCCAAGTTCATGCATGTGCTGCAGCTGGTCGCCGACGCGGCCGAGCCGCCCACGGTTGCCGAGCTAAGCCGGCTGAGCGGCTATCCGCGCCCGACCGTTTACCGCATGGTGGCGGCGCTGGTGGCCGAGCGCATGCTCGAAGAAAATGCCCGCACCGGCACCCTGGCGCTGGGCCCGCGCCTGATCCAGCTGGCCAGCCGCAGCTGGGGGCGGTCCGAGCTGCGGTTGGCGGCCGTCGAGGCCCTGAAGCACCTTCGCGACGTGACCGGCGAGACGGTGCACCTGGCCGTGCCCAACGGCGAGCACATGATCTATATCGAGAAGCTCGAAAGCCCGAGCGCCGTGCGCATGAGTTCGCGCATCGGCACCGTCGTGTCGATGCATTCGACGTCGGTCGGCAAGGCTTATCTCGCCATGCTCGATGAAGCCGGCCGCGAGGCCCTGCTGCGCGCGTTGCCGCGGCCGCTGCCCCGCTATATGCCCAACACCGTCGGGACCCTGCAGGAATTGCGCAAGCAGCTGCAAACCGTGCGCGAGCAAGGCTGGGCGATCGATGACGAGGAAAACGAGGCCGGCATTTGCTGCTTTGGGGCGCCGGTCTTTGGCCACGCAGGCGTACCCGTGGCAGCCATCAGCGTGAGTGTCCTGCGCTTTCGCCGCAAGGACGACGTGCGCAAGGCCTACGTCGAGCCGTTGCTGCAGGCGTGCCGGACGATTTCACAGCGCATCGCCGAGACGCCCGCGCTGTCAGGCGCCGAAGCACTCTAGCCTCCGGCGCGGGTGCGCCGGGCGGCAGTCACCCTGCGAGATCCTTCGCCCCGGGCATGCTGTAGCCGTTGGCCGTCAGGTTGGCGCGCAGCTGTGCGGCTTGTTCCTCAGTCAGCTCGACCAGCGGCGGGCGCACGGTCGCCCACACCGGGTCGCCCGATTGCCAGGCGATGGCAGCCTTCATGGCCGGGATCATGACGTAGGCGCCAAAGATCGCCCGCGTGGCATCGAGCGCGCCTTGGCGGGCCTGGGCGTCGGGTTCGCGCCAATTGCGCGCCAGGTCGACGATGGGGCCGGGGTTGACGTTGCCGGTGGCGGTGATGCAGCCGGCGCCGCCCGCCTGCAGGGTGCGCAGCAGGAAGTTCTCGCTGCCGGCGTAAACGCGAAAGCCCCTGGGTCCGTGGCGCTTGATCATGGCCTCGGTATTGGACCAGTCGCCCGAGCTGTCCTTGGCGCCCGCGACGATGCCGGGGTAGGCGTCCAACAGGCGGTCGATGAGGTCCAGGCTGATGGGCACTTGCGACACTGGCGGGATGTGGTACAGGTACAGCCTTAGCCGGTCGTCGCCCACGCCTTCGATCAGGCCGGAGAAATAACGAAACAGCCCTTCGTCGCTGACGCCCTTGTAGTAGAAGGGCGGCAGCACCAGCACGGCGGCGCAGCCGGCCTTGACCGCGGTGCGGGTCAGCGATACGGCGTCAGGCAGGGCGCAGGCGCCAGTGCCTGGCATGAGCCAGCGGGGCTCGATGCCGGCGGCCAGCAGTTCGCCGAGCAGCATTTCCTTTTCGGCGACCGACAGCGAATTGGCTTCGGAATTGGTGCCGAACACCGCCAGCCCCACACCCTGGTCGCGCAGCCAGCGGCAGTGCTTGACGAAGCGCGTCACGCTGGGACGGTGGTCCTGCTCGAAGGGGGTGAGCACTGGCGAATAAACGGCAGGAAGGCTGTGGTCACTGGCCATGGCATGCACTCTGTCTGGTAGTAAGGGCCGACGCCCATCCCAATGCGGTCGGCTGCGGACTTAAATCATGGCACTGGCATCCGTGCCGGAAAAGAGCGCACGCGTGATTTCAAACCGTAAAAATGTTTAGGTTTGGCGGCCGGCCCACGCAGACGGATATCGCGGAGCAGTAGTCTCCCAGTGTGGGGTGCCCGGGACGTCCGTTACTGCCGTACCGGGGTCAGGCCGAAACCTGGCCCGCCTGCTGTACTGCCGCGACGAACTGTGCCACGGCAAGCGTGCGCAGGTCATCGCCACACGCGCCCACGACCTGCGCACCCAACGGCAGCCCAGTGGGGCCGGTGGTCGTGGGAAAAGACACCGACGGCATGTGCAGCAGTGTCCATAACGCGCCAAAGCGGGGCGAGCCGGAGTATTCGATGCCGACCTCGGCTTCGCCTTCGGTGGCGGGATAAAGTAGCACGTCCCAATCGGCCATGAAGTCCAGGATTCGCGCGCGCGCGCACGCCACCTGCCGAACCATAGACAAATAATCGGGCAGGATGGTGGCTGCGCCGCCCTGCATCCGGTCGCGCAAGCGCTGACTGAGACGATCGTAATGGCGCAGTCGTTCGTGGCCGAGCGACTGGCGGGCATCGTAGGCAACGATGCCGGCCTGTACGTCGACCAGCGCTTCTAGCTCGGCAGGCAGCACAACGTCGCGCACCTGCGCGCCGGCGGCCGACAGCCGGCCGGCCAACGCCTCGATGGCCTGCACCGTCTGCGGGCGAGCCCATTGCCATTGGCTGGACCGACAAACGCCGATGCGTGGCCGATCCATCCGCTCGAGCGTGATTCGCCAACCATGCAGGCCGCCCATGAATAGCGCGGCATCGGCGACGTCGCGGGTGATCAGTCCGACAGTGTCCTGCATGGGGCTGAGCGTGCCCACGCCCGCGGTGGATAGTACGCCGAAGCTGGGTTTGTAGCCGACCAGTCCGCAATAGACGGCGGGCCGTATGAGCGATCCGGTGGTTTGCGTCCCGAGCGCGGCAAGCGCCATGCCAGCGGCCACGGCCGCGGCCGAACCGCTGGACGAACCGCCGGGGGTGTGGGCCGTGTTCAGCGGATTGCGCGCCGGGCCGGGGGTCTGGGTGGCAAACTCACCCGTGGCGACCTTGCCCATAAGGACCGCGCCCTGTTCGGCCGCGCAGGCCACGACGCCCGCGTCCCTGCCGGTCCGATACCCTTGGTAGATCGGCGACCCGTACGTGGTCGGGTAGTCCACGGTCTCGATGACATCCTTGACCGCATACGGAATACCGCGCAGCAGGCCGCCCCGGTGCCCGCGGTCCACGGCGCGTGCTTCGGCCAGCACGCGGTCGGGGTCGCATGCCAGGTATGCCCGGACTTCGCCGTCGCGTTCGGCGATGCGGTCCAGGCAGGCGCGCGCCAGGGCTTCGGCCGTGAGCGCACCGCTTTCCATCAGCGCGGCCGCCTGCACGGCGGTCAATTCGGTGGGCGCTTTGTTCATCTGGTGCGCTACTCGATCGAGATGTTGGCTGCGCGGATGACCTGCGCCCATTTGTCGTGTTCGGCCTTGACAAAGCGCGCAAAATCTTCCGGCGTGCGGGGATCGGCGGTTGCGCCCTGGGCGAGCAACTGCTGGCGAACGGCGTCACTGGAGAGAATCTTCTGCATTTCGCCGTTTAGCTTGGCGATAACCTCGGACGGGGTGCCGGCTGGCGCGAACAATCCGAACCAGCCGTCGACTTCGTACTCGGGCAACCCGCGTTCGGCCACCGTCGGCACATTGGGCAAGAGTTCGGAGCGCTTCCTGGACGTGACGCCCAGCGCGACGAGTTTGCCGGACTGGATATGGGGCAGGCAGACCGGCAAGTTACAGAACATCATCTGCACCCGGTTGCTCAGCAGGTCTGCCAGTGCCGCGCCGCCGCCTTTGTAGGGCACATGTAGGATGTCGGTCTTGGACATGCTCTTAAACATTTCGCCCGACAGGTGCTGCGAGCCGCCTGCCCCGCCCGAGGCATAGGCGTACTGGTTCTTGCGCGCCAGCTCGATCAGTTCCCCCACCGAGCGTGCCGGGACATCCGGGTGCACGACCAGTACGTTGGTGACGGACGCGACGTTGGTGATGGGGGCGAAGTCCTTTAGCGGATCAAACGGCAGGTTGCGATACAGGCTGGGATTGATCGCGTTGGTGCTGGCCGGGCCGAGCAGCAGCGTGTAACCGTCAGCAGGGGCCTTGGCCACGTACGCCGCCCCGATATTGCCACCGGCACCCGGACGGTTTTCGACCACCACGGGCTGGCCTAGCGATTGGGACAATTCGGTAGCGGTGATTCGGGCCAGAAGGTCTGTCACGCTGCCGGTATCGAACGGTACGACCAGGCGGATGGGTTTTTCGGGATAGCCGGCAACGGCCGGTGCTGCGATGCAAAAGGCCGCCACTGCGACCAATCCTGAGTACGCCAGAGTCCGGATCAGGCTTTTCATGAGTCCCCCTTGTTGCAATCCGGTGTCAATGAGGGCCACCCGGTTTCAGGTCGGGGTGGCGGGTAACCCATGATAAGCAGCCTAGATTTAGACTTCCAATATAAAATTCCCTATCTATTAGGATATTTTTAATATGGATGGCGGCTTTTTGCTTTCCCGGCAAGCGCTCGCGTTTCTCGCGGTGGGGGAGGAATTGCATTTCGGCCGCGCGGCGCAGCGTCTGCATGTCAGCCAGCCGCCGCTTAGCCAGCAGATCCGTCGTTTCGAGGACCAAGTCGGGACGCCCCTGCTGGTGCGCAATACGCGCTCGGTACGGTTGACACCGGCTGGCGTGCGGTTGTTGGCCAGTCTGCAAGCCATGCGCGCGCAGGCGGATTTGGCATTGACCGCGGCGCGGCAGGCCGGCAGGGGCGAGTCCGGCACGTTGGCGCTTGGATTCACTAGCGGCGCCGCCTACAAGGTACTGCCCCGGGTGCTTGCGGCTAGCCGCGACCGCTATCCGGGCGTGGCGCTCGCGTTGTTGCACAAGGAATCGGCCGATCTTCTGGATGCGCTGGTGTCCGAGCGGATCGACGTCGCGCTATTGCGCCGCCATGCAGGCCTGGATGATCCCCGGCTCTGTTTCGAGCTGGTCGACAGCGAACCGATGATCGTGGCACTGCCCGCCGCCCATCCGCTCGCGGGCAAGCGCCGCATACCGGTGAGGGCGCTGCACGGCGTCGATTTGGTGGGGTTTTCGGCGACGGGATCACCTTACTTCCATGGGCTGCTCGAACGTCTTTTCGACGGTGCAGGCGTGCGGCCGCGTGTTGTGTACGAAAGCGTCATGCCGACGATCTTGTCACTGGTAGAGGCTGGCGCCGGCATTGCTTTGGTGCCGGAGTCGGCCGCCGGCATGCGCCCGGGCGGTATCGCATACCGGCCATTGTCGGGCGCGGGCGTGGCCACCCAGTCGGCACTGTATTTGGCGTACCGCCGAGGCGAGGTCAACGCGGTCGTGCAACGCTTCGCGGAACTGGTGCGGGCAAACCGGACGTCGAATCCCCAATAAACCTGCGTGCCGTCGGCGCGCGTGGCGTATCCTTGGGGGGCGTGATGCATGCGCCGGATGCGGCGCCGCAGGAGGCTATTCCCGATGAAACCCAACCACCGCATCGTCCAGGCCGTGTGCGCGGCGCTGGTCTCGGCCCTGACGGCCACGGCCGCGCCCGCCGCCCTGGCTGCCCAGGACGCAGGCAAGGCGCAGGCCTCTGCCACGGCTTCGGGGGAAGTGCGCCGGGTCGATGCGTCGGCCGGCAAGGTCACCATCAAGCATGGCGAAATCCCCGGCCTGGGGCTGCCTGCCATGACATTGGTCTATCGCGCCGACCCTGCCTTGCTGTCCGGCATCAAGCCGGGCCAGACAGTGAGCTTTACCGCCACGCGCAAGGACGGCGCGTATGTGATCACCAAGATCCAGTAAGCGTCCAGTGAGCGGGGCCCGGCAAGCGGGCCGCGCGCCGCCCATCCGGCGGCAGGGACTAGGGACGCCGCCCGGGCCGCCCGCGCGCGGCGCTGGCGGCCCGGGGGATTTACAGCACGTAGCGGGCCAGGTCCTGGCTAGACGCGGTCTCGGCCAGCTTGTCGTTGACGTAGGCGGCGTCGATGGTGACGGTCTTGCCGCTGGCGGCCGTGGCGTCGAAGGACAGTTCCTCCAGCAGTTTTTCCATCACCGTGTACAGGCGGCGGGCGCCGATGTTTTCCGTGCGTTCGTTGACTTCGAAGGCCAGCTCGGCCAGGCGTCGCACGCCGTCGTCGGTGAACGCCAGCGTGACGCCTTCGGTGGCCAGCAGCGCCTTGTATTGCTTGGTCAGCGATGCGTCGGTTTCGGACAAGATGCGCACGAAGTCGTCCGCGGTCAGCGAATCGAGCTCGACCCGGATGGGGAAGCGCCCCTGTAGCTCCGGGATCAGGTCCGACGGCCGGGACAGGTGGAAGGCGCCCGAGGCGATGAATAGGATGTGGTCGGTGCGCACCATCCCGTAGCGCGTGTTCACGGTGGTACCTTCGACCAGCGGCAGCAGGTCGCGCTGCACGCCTTGGCGGGAAACGTCCGCGCCGCCCGTTTCTTGGCGTGCGGCAATCTTGTCGATCTCGTCCAGGAAAACGATGCCGTTCTGCTCGGCGTTGGCGATGGCCGTTGCGCGCAGGTCTTCCTCGTTGATGCGCTTGGCGGCTTCCTCTTCGGTGAGCAGCTTGAAGGCTTCCTTGATCTTGAGCTTGCGCGGCTTGCGCTTGTCGCGGGTCAACCCCGCAAACATGTTGCGCAGCTGCTCGGTCATTTCTTCCATGCCGGGCGGCCCCATGATTTCCATCTGGGGCGCCGGCTGCGCGATCTCGATTTCGATCTCGGTGTCGTCGAGCTGGCCTTCACGCAGGCGCTTGCGAAAGACCTGCCGCGCGTTGGTTTCTTCGCGCTGGGGCTGCCCGTCGGCGCCGCGCGGCGGCGGGATCAGCACATCCAAGATGCGGTCCTCGGCCGCTTCCTCGGCCTGGGTGCGCACGCGACGCATCTCCTGCTCGCGCGTCTGCTTGATGGAGATTTCCACCAGGTCGCGGATGATGGTGTCGACGTCGCGCCCGACGTAGCCGACCTCGGTGAACTTGGTGGCTTCGATCTTGATGAAGGGCGCGTTGGCCAGCTTGGCCAGGCGGCGGGCGATTTCGGTCTTGCCCACGCCGGTCGGCCCGATCATCAGGATGTTCTTGGGATGGATTTCATGGCGCAGCGGCTCGGGCACCTGTTGGCGCCGCCAGCGGTTGCGCAGGGCCACGGCGACCGCACGCTTGGCGCGGTTCTGGCCGATGATGAATTTGTCGAGTTCGGAGACGATCTCTCCGGGAGTCATGACGGATGCGGACATGGCGGGCGGCAAAGCGTAATTGGGGGAGGGGCCGGCGACCGGGGGTCAGCCTTCCAGCACTTCGACGACGTGGTTCTGGTTGGTGTAGATGCACAGGTCGCCGGCGATGGCCAGTGACTTGCGCACCACGTCTTCGGGCGGCAAGTCGGTGTTCTGCAAAAGCGCCAGGGCTGCGGCCTGGGCGTAGGCGCCGCCCGAGCCGATCGCGGCCAGCCCGTGCTCGGGCTCGAGCACGTCGCCGTTGCCGGTCAGCACCAGGGTGTGCTCGCGGTCGGCGACGATGAGCATGGCTTCCAGGCGGCGCAGGACGCGGTCGGTACGCCAGTCCCGGGTCAGCTCGACGGCCGCGCGCATCAGGTTGCCCTGGTGCTTTTCCAGCTTGGCCTCGAAGCGTTCCTGCAGGGTGAAGGCGTCCGCCGTGGCGCCGGCAAAGCCGGCAAGGATCTTGTCTTGGTACAGGCGGCGGATCTTGCGGGCGGTCGCCTTGATGACGACGTTGCCCAAGGTGACCTGGCCATCGCCGCCCAATGCGACGCGGTTGCCGCGGCGGGCGCAGACGATGGTGGTGGCGTGAAATTGTTCCATTGACGGCCTTTCAGTGCATGAATCCCGTAGATGGGGGCACGCGGGCCGGAGTTCAAGGACGCCCCGCGAACTGCGGGCGGCCGCAGGCCCGCGGGGCAGCCGGCGAACGGGATCAGTCGCCGAACATTTTCTGGCGCATTTCGCGCCGTTCCTGCGCCTCGAGCGACAGCGTGGCGGTCGGCCGGGCCAGCAGCCGGGGGATGCCGATGGGTTCTCCGGTTTCCTCGCACCAGCCGTATTCGCCGCTTTCGATGCGGGCGATCGACTGCTGGACCTTTTTGAGCAGCTTGCGTTCGCGGTCGCGCGTGCGCAGCTCCAGCGCGTGCTCTTCCTCGATCGTGGCGCGGTCGGCCGGATCGGGCACGAACTGCGTCTCGCGCAGGTGCTCGGTCGTGGCGCCCGCGTTGTTGAGGATCTCCTGCTCGAGCTGGCGCAGTCGCTCGCGGAAGAAGGCGAGCTGTCGCTCGTTCATGTACTCCGATTCGGGCATGGCCAGGAGTTCTTCTTCGGTGGGCAGGTCGATGACCGTCGTCGAATCGGACGATTTGCTTGCTTTTTTACTTGCTGCCTTCGTAGCCATGAACGTACTCCATTCAGATTATGGTCCCGGTAGGGTGGCTGATGGCTACCCGACCAGGCACTGCTCCAGTCCCCGGGTGAAAATCTCCTGGGGCAGCTTGCGGCCAATGAAGACCATCTTGGTGGACTTCTTTTCGTTGGAAGCCCACGGCTTGCCGGGCTCGGCGCCCATCATCATGTGCACCCCCTGGAAAAGCATGCGTCGGTTGATGCCTTTCATGTAGAGGATGCCCTTGTAGCGCAGCAAGTCGGGCCCGTAAACCTGTACGACCCCGCCGAGGAATTCCTCCAGCCGCTCGGGGTCGAAAGGCTTGTTCGAGCGGAACACGAACGCGCTGATTTCGTCGTCGTGCGCGTGGTGGTGATGATGGTGGTGGTGCTCGCAGTGTTCACCGCACTCGTGATCATGGTCGTGATCATGGTGATGGTGATCGTGCGCGGCGTCAGGGTGTTCTTCGGCCAGGAAATCCGGGTCGATGTCCAGGATGGCGTTCAGGTTGAAGCCGGCGATGTCTAGCACCTTCTTGATGTCGACTTCGCCGAAGTGCACCGGCTCGATGCCCGCGCGCGGGTTCATGCGCACCAGGCGGCGGCGCAGGGCTTCGTACTCGTCTTCGGTGACCAGGTCCTTCTTGGACACCAGGATGCGGTCGGCAAAGCCGACCTGTTTTTGCGCCTCTTGCTGGGCGTCCAGGGTGGCCATGCCGTGCTTGGCGTCGACGACGGTGATCACGCCGTCGAGCCGGTAGTACTCGGCAATCTCGTCGTCCATGAAGAAGGTCTGGCACACCGGGCCGGGGTTGGCCATCCCGGTGGTCTCGATGATGACTCGGTCGAAATTGACCGTGCCGGATTCGCGCTTGGCCTTCAGCTCGCCCAGGGTGCGCAGCAGGTCGCCGCGCACCGTGCAGCAGACGCAGCCGTTGCTGAGCTCGACGATCTGCTCTTCGCTGTCCTGCACGAGCAGGTCGTTGTCGATGCTTTCCGGCCCGAATTCGTTTTCGATCACGGCGATCCGCTGGCCGTGCTGCTCGGTCAGGATGCGCTTGAGCAGCGTGGTCTTGCCCGCTCCGAGAAAGCCCGTCAGGACGGTGACGGGAACCATTTGATCTACGTTGCGAGGGGTATTCATGTCGGATGCTACTCGTGATGGAACCGCTCGGCCCTGCCGCGGCTGAAAGCGCCTGCCTGCAGGCTGCGCCGCCAGCGGCCGAACGCGGCATTACAGCACAGCCCGAAAGCCGGGGCAAACCCTGCGCGGGGGTGGCCGATCAGGGTTTGCCCGCCCCATGCAGGGCAGTTATATGGGGCAGGTGGCGCACATTACAAGTAGGCTGTTCAGCGGGTGTGACATTGCCGCCGCATGCTGTATCAGTGCGTGTGGAAATCGTGCTGATGGGGCTGCTGCTGGCAGGTCGGGCACAGGGCCCGCAGCTCGGTTTCCCGGTGGGCCAGGGCGTACCCCGTCTGGGCCACCCGCTCGGCGAGCTGGCGCGACAGCGCCGGGTCGCTGAGCTCGGCGACCTTGCCGCAGCAGGTGCAGACCACCAGCAGGTCGTGGTGGGCGCCTTCCACGTCGTGGCAGGCGATCCAGGCATTGACCGCGTCCAGGCGGTGGATCAGCCCTTCGGCAAGCAGGAAGTCCAGCGCCCGGTAGACAGTGGGCGGCGCCGCGCCCGGGTGCACCGCGCGCATCTCGTCCAACAGCTCATAGGCTTTCAGGCTGCGGCCGTGGCGCAGCAGCAGCTCCAGCACCTTGCGGCGGATCGGCGTCAGGCGCCGCCCGCGGCGCGCGCACAGTGCCTCGGCGACCGCCAGGCGGGCGGCGACGGGATCGGATGGGTCGTGCGGCGAAGAGGCGGACATGGCGGCAAAAACGAATTGGGGCGACGGTAGCAGAAAATGCCGCGGCAGGCAGCAGAGAAAGTTTCCGAAAGAAATAAATAGAAACAAATTGACGGGAATGCCGCCAGAGATCCCATCGTTGGGCGCTGCCCGCATAGTACGTCAAGAATGCGCGCGCGATTTCAGGTAGGCGAGCACGTCGTCCTGGCTCACAACATCAGCGAATTGCCGATCCATGTCGAACAGGCTGATCGCATGGGATACCGCGATGCGGTCGAAGACGGCTTCCTGTGGCACGATGGTGCGGAAGTTATGCGACGAGGCGTCGAAGACGGTCGCCCTCACGCAGTTGCTGGTGGCGCCGCCGACGACGATGACGGTGTCGATTTTCCGATCGACGAGGTAGCCGAGTAGGGGCGTGCCGAGAAATCCGCTGGGCTTTTTCTTGACGAACACCACGTCGCGCGGGGTCGGTGAGATTCCGTCGGCCAGTTCGGCTCCCTTGGTGCCTGCCAGGCACCAGTGCTCGCTTTGGAGTAGGTCGCGCTTTAACCCGTATACACCGATGTCTTTACCTTCGGGGTCGAGCTCAAAGCGCGTAAAAAAACACGGCACGCCGCTGGCCTGGGCCTGCGAAATAATTTGTCGTATCGCTTGCAGGGCGGCGCGGCCGACCGCGCCGCAGCTCGACGGCCAGAGATGATCCAGGCCTTCTTCGCCGACCATGTACTTTTGCACGTCAATGGCCACGACGGCCGGCCGCTCGCCGTAGCCCATGCGGCGGGCGAAGCGGCCGCGCTCGAGCACGGCCTTGTCTTGCTCGCCAAGGTAGGTTTCCCAAGGTTTCGTAGTCATGCAACGGGCTCCTGGGGGCGACAAATTAGGCCGACCACCCGTCTGCCGCCGAGAGGCGGTGGGCGAACGATAGCAGGCGGGCTTCGTCCAGTGGCCTGCCGATAATCTGGGCGCCGACTGGCATGCCGTTCCGGTCCTGGCCAACCGGCATCGTCAGCACCGGTACCCCCAGATAGCTGAAGGGGCGGGTCAAGCGGGTTAGGGCCGCAACAATGTCGAATACGCTGCCTTGCTTTTCCATATCCGCCTCGGCGCGCAGCGGCACCGGGATGGGGACGGTTGGACACACCAGGATGTCGGCCTGGCTCAAGGGGCCGGCCAGGAATGCCTGTAGCAGGTTTGCGCGTACCACCAGCGCTTCCAGATAGCGCACAGCGGGCACGTGCAACCCCGGTTCAGTGCGCGAATAGACGGCTTGGGAGTAGGCCTGGGGGTTTGCGCGCATCCATTGGCCGTGCAGCGTTGCGGCTTCGACCTTGGAGATGACGTCGCCCAAGGCATAGCAGGCCGACAGCTCCGTGAAGTCGACCGCACGCACCGTGCCGTGGCAGGCCTCTACCCGTGCCAGAAAAGCCTCGAAGACGGCCGCGATTTCCGGGTCGCAGGCGTCGGCGCCGGCAAGATTCAGCGTGGCAACCCGGCTGCCGTCTGCGGCCGACTTCAACAACGCCGGATAATCTGGCACTGGCACGTCCAGCGATGACGGATCCTCGGGGTCGTGGCCGGCTACCGCATGCAGCAGCAGTGCGCAATCTTCGGCGGTACGTGCCAGCGGGCCAGGGCAATCCAGCGAGAAGGCACGGGGAAAACACCCTCGGCGGGAAATGCGCCCATAGGTTGGCTTCAGTCCGAATAATCCGTTGACCGACGCGGGCAAGCGGATGGAGCCGCCCGTGTCGCTGCCCAGCGAGCCGAATATGGCACCTGCAGCCACCGCCGCGCCGGACCCGCTAGAGGATCCACCGGATATTCGGGACGGATCCAGCGCATTGCAACAGTCGCCGAAGATGGGGTTTTGCCCGGTGGGGCCGGCGACCATCTCGTTCATATTGAGGGTGCCCAGCGTCACCGCGCCTGCATCATCGAGCATTTCTATGACGCGCGCATCTCGTTCGGCCAGCGCCACGGGACGGGCGCGCGAGCCGACGGTCGCGGCATGCCCGGCGATCTCGAAGCAATCCTTGTGCGCCAGCGGGATGCCGTGCAACGGACCTCGGCAACGGCCGTCAGCGCGCTCGCGGTCCATTTGCCTGGCGCGTTCAAGCGCTTTATCGGCCCAAATGTCGATAAAGGCATTTAGCGTGGGCTGCGTTTGGGTGGCGCGCGCAAGCGCCTGTTCGGTCAGCTGCTCGGATGTGACCTGTCCTGCCTGCATGCTGCGGGCAGCTTCGGCTAAGCTGGGCATGGCGCCGACCGGCCGGGTCGTTGTTTGCGGCCGCTTGCTAGCCCTGTCGGGTGCTGCCCCGCAGGGATGGGCGGCGCGCGCCAGCTCCAGCAGAAAATCGCCGGGATGGGCGAACGGGCTGATGCCTACTTCGGCAACTGCCCGCACGGCGGTGTTTAGCCGCTCAACCTCGGCAGCCACCATGCGAGCCGGTGTGCGCGCCGCAATGCCGTGCAGGTGGCTACTGGTGCGGGCCAGATAGCGCTCGATTTCTTGCACGACGGCGTGCCGGTCTTTTTCGGCTTCGTTGTTGGATGGCTCGTACATGTACTATTCCCCGCTGGCAGCTGCGGCGTCATTTGGCCCGGATGCCGGCGCGTTCGGCCGTTTCCGTCCACTGGTCAACGTCCGATGCCAGCAGCGCTTGCAGTTCCTGCGCAGTCGATGGCGTGGGCCGTGCGCCAACGGACCGCAAGAAGCTGGCGAAATCGTCCGTGGAGATAGCGTTGTGGATCGCCTGGTTCAGGGCATCGCGCGAAGTCGCGTCCACGCCTTTCGGGCCGAAAACGCCCCACCAGACCTGGACGACGTAATCCAGCCCAGTTGCCTCCTTGACCGTGGGAACGTCGGGGAAGTCTGGCTCACGTTGGTTGCCGGTGAATGCAAGCTTGGGCAGCTCGTCGGCCGCCGTGCCGCGAATCGACGCCATGGTGGTGATAATCATGTCCAGCCGGCCAGCGACCAAGTCGAGCTGCGCTGGCGCGATACCCTGGTACCCGACAGCCTGCATTTTGATATCGGCCTTGTTGGCGAACAATTCTGTCGCCATTTGCGAACTATCGCCCAGGCCGGCGCTACCGAAGTTGATCTTGCCGGGGTTCTTGCGGGCGTAATTGATTAACTCATTTATGTCTTTGGCAGGGAAGTCTTTTCGGGTGAGCACGACGAACGGTGCGCTGGCCACCAGTGATACGGCATCAAAAGCGGTCTTGACGTCGTAGGGCGTTTTTTGGACGGCCGCCGAAGTGGCGAGCGAGCTCGATATGAACAAGAACGTGTAGCCATCAGCCTTGGCGCCGGCCACGTAGTTGGCGCCTACCACGCCGCCGGCGCCGGCGCGATTCTCCACAATGAACGACTGACCTGTTTGCTGGTTCAGGATGTCGGCCAACTTGCGTGCGATCAGGTCATTGCTGCCACCCGGCGCGAAGGGTACGACCAGTCGAACCGGTCGTTGCGGCCACTGCGCGGCTGCTGCGTCGCCTGACGGCATGACGGTCATTGCCGCCACAAGCGTGGCCATCACGGGCAAACCTGCCAATATTCTTAGGGTCTTTCGCTTCGACATGACTTCGCTCCTTCTGGGACAGGGGTAAGAACGGGATGTCCTGTGCGGCCGACGCTCATGATCCGCTCCGGGGCGGCGATGGTGCTTCAGGCCGTAATGACGGCCTTCTGTTCGACCGCCCGCCGGATGTCTTCGTCCGAGAAGCCAAGCTCTTGCATGATCTGGCCCGTGTGTTCGCCCAGCGCAGGCGCGCTGCGTAGTTTGGGTCGATCTGCAGCAGCGCTGAAGAAAATGGGTGGGGCGACCGTCCGGTACCGGCCGACGGCTGGGTGATGATGCTCACCAATTAGCCCTTGCTGCAGGACTTGTTCGTCGTCGAAGATGTCTTCGGGATTGCGTACGACCGAGCAGGGAACCTGTTCCCCGAAATGTGCCTCCCATTCAGCAGCCGTCTTGGCCTGAAGCGCTTGCCGCAGCAACGGCACCAGCTCGCCGGCACGCTCGGCCCGCTTGCGGACCGTGTCATAGCGCGGGTCTTGCGCCAGTTCGGGCAAGCCCACCAGCTGGCACAGTGATTGCCAAAAATGCGGCGTGTTGGCTGAAAGGTACAGATGCCCCGACGCTGTGGGATGGATGCCGGTGACGCCGCCCGAGCGCATATCACGGTTGATCGAGCGCGGCTCGTTGTCGGCCATGACAAGCCTTGCCGCCTGCATCGCCAATGCACTGGCCAGCAGCGATACGCAGACGTGTTGTCCTTCGCCGGTCCGCTCGCGGTGCAGCAGCGCGGCCGTGACTCCGTTGGCAACCAAGGCTGCCCCGTAGTAATCAACGACCGAGCCGTAGACGATCTTCGGGTCGTGGGGGGTGCCTTGTGAGGCACAAATTCCGGTGCGGGCCTGCAAAACTTGGTCATAGCCGGCCCTGTTGGCCAGCGGGCCACTTTCGCCGTAGCCGGTCAGCGAGCAATAGACCAGCCGCGGGTTACGCGCGCGTAGCGTGGCATAGTCGATGCGCAGGCGGGGAGGGACGGATGGACGAAAGTTATGGACCAGTACGTCGGCCTTTTCTACAAGGCGCATGAGCACTTCATAACCCGCCTCTGTCTTGAGGTCTATGCACATGCCGTACTTGCCGCGGTTCACGCCCAGGAACGCACGGCTTTCGCCAGGAAGGGTCGACGGATACTTGCGCAGGTTATCGCCTTCGGGCGGTTCGATCTTGATGACCTCGGCACCCATATCGGCCAGCAGATTGCAGCCGTAGGGTCCGGCAATATAGGCGCTGAGGTCCAGGATCTTGATGCCGGACAGCGGGTAGTTACTATTGGTGCTCATTCGTTGGTCAATCAAGGGTTCAACTTGGACGCCGCCTGTTAGTGCGACTGCGCGCCGGCGGTGGCATGCGCCCGGGCTAGGATGGCGCGCGCCCGTGCAATGAAGGGCGCATCGATCATCTTGCCTTCGAGCATGTATGCACCATTGCCCTCGTTTTGCTCAGCCGAGCGGACGACTTTTTCCGCCCAGCGAAGCTCTCGTTCGGTTGGGCTAAAGACTTCGTTGGCGATGGCCACCTGGCTGGGATGGATGCAGGTCTTGCCTAGGTAGCCGGCCCGGCGCGCTCGCCAGGCTTCGGCGCGATAGCCTTCGGCGTTGGCCACATCGGTGTACGCCGTGTCATAGGCGATCTTGCCTGCCGCGCCCGCGGCCAGGCGCATGGCCAGCATGACCGCCTGTACGTTGGTGGCGTCGTCGCGCGCAATGGCAAGCGGTTCGAACAGGTCGCCCAGGCCGAGCTGCAATCCCCATATCTTTTCGTGGGCGCTGGCAATTGCCGAAGCGTTCAGCAACGCGCTGGCCGTCTCGATGTTGGCAAGCACCCGGATGCTTGGCGCAGTGCCTGCGCCTTGTCCAATGCGCACTTCGGCCGCTTGCAGCAGCGCAACAAAGCACAGTACATCCCGCGGGGTGTCCGTCTTCGGTATGTTGATGATGTCTACGCCCGGCGCACACGCCACCGTGAGGTCTTTTTCGGTGTGGCCAGTATCGAGTGCGTTGACCCTGACGATGATCTGTTTGCCGGTTTCCTGTCGGATCGAGTGGAAAACATCGGACGCCAGCAGCCGTGCCAGATGGTCACGTGCTTCGTCTTTACGGTTTTCCAGCACGGCGTCTTCAAGGTCGAAACACACTGCATCGGCTTGGCTGCGCAGCGCCTTTTCGAACAATTCTGGCCGCGAGGCGGGAACAAATAGCTTGCTTCGCATCGATCGTCTCTGAGTAATTTTCGGCCGATGATACAAATCAGGCTATCGGGCGAGGGCCGGCCATGGTATCTTCAAACGATAGGATTCCTATCTTATGAACACGAAGCTGCTAGCGACCCTGATCGCGGTGCACCGATATGGCTCGATGGCGGAAGCGGCCAGACGCCTCGGCGTGACCCATGGCGCCGTCGCACAGCAGATACGCGCGCTGGAGCAGGCGCTGAATACCGATTTGGTGCGTCGCGCGGGGAAGGTGGTGCACTTGACTGAGGCTGCTCACCGCATCCTCGCCCATGCGCAGAAGATCCTCGACGACGTCGACTTATTGGGCGCGTTGGCCAACACCGACGAGCCCAGGGGCGAGCTGCGGCTTGGCGCGGGTAATACGGTACTGACCGGAAAAGTTCCCGACATTCTGATGCAACTTAGCGTCCTTTACCCAGAAATCCGCGTCTGCGTCATGCCGGGTTTTTCATCCGATTTTCACGCCATGGTTGAGCACGGCAAACTCGATGCGGCCATCGCGCTCGAGCCTTCCTTTACGCCGTCGAAACACATCGGCTGGCACCAACTCAGCGAAGAGCCCTTCGTCATGCTTGCGCCCCAAAAGTTCGAGGGCGCGGACCCTCATCGGCTGCTCGAGAGCGAGCCGTTCATCCGCTATCACCGTGACAGCTGGGCTGGCCAGCAGATTGAAGCCTATCTTCACCGAAACGGCATTCATCCGCGTGAACGCTTCGAGTTGGCTTCCACCGAAGCGATCTCGCGCCTGGTTGATAAGGGCCTGGGTATCGCGATCGTGCCCAGCGCCTGGGATCAATGGCGCGCCGACCTGAATGTCATTGCCTTGCCGTTGAAGACACCGTGCAAACCGCGCCGCTTCGGTCTGATCTGGGCGCGTTCTTCGCCAAAATTGCGATTGATCCAGGCTTTCTTGGAAGCGGCCCAGATCGCCTATGGCAAGCGCAGCGCGCGAACGAAACGATAGGTGGGACGGCATAGAAAGATAGTATTTCTGCAAGTTCAAGTCCGGTTCGCTGTCCTGTGCAATGCTAGGATGCGGCGCGTCTAGGTCATTGCCGTTGGCTGCCGCCGCGTCTTGTCGTGAGCAACTCGTCCTCGCCTTCGTCGCCTGTCGAACCCATGCGGATGCTTGCCGCCACGGCATGCATTGGGTATGGCTTTACGGAGCTTGCGCTGCAACGGTCGTTGGACCAGGGCGTCGCATTCATCGGCGCTGACGCCGGTTCGATGGATCCGGGGCCGTATTACTTGGGGGCGGGCAAACCATATGCCTCGGAGCAGGCCATCGAGCGCGACCTGCGGCTGCTGCTCAGCGCTGCGCGCGAGCGCGGCATTCCGCTGATCATCGGGTCGGCGGGCGGCTGCGGAGGCAAGCCGCATGTGGCGTTGACGCGCGCGATCATCGAACGCATTGCCAGTGAAAAGTGCCTGCGGTTTCGGCTGGCGGTCATCGATGCCGAGCCGCCGCGCGAACTGCTGCTGGAACGATTGCGGCAGGGCCGTATTCATGGCCTGTGGCCGCAACGCGCCCTTGATGCGCGGACGTTGCTCGAAAGCGAGCGTATCGTGGCAATGATGGGCGCCGAGCCCTTGCAAGAGGCCTTGCGTCGGGGCGCTGACGTCATTCTGGCCGGACGTTGTAGCGACAGCGCCATCTATGCCGCATTGCCGTTGATGCGCGGCTACGACGCCGGTCTTGCTTGGCATCTGGGCAAGACGATCGAGTGCGGCGCCACGATTGCAAGCCCGAAGACGGGCCAGGATTGCGTTATCGGAACGCTCGGCCCGGACTGGTTTACCGTTGAACCGGGGCATCCCGACAAGCGATGTACGCCCGAGAAGGTGGCGGCCCATGCGATGTACGAGAATCCCTCGCCATACGCCTTTATCGAACCCGCTGGCGAGGTCAATACGAAGGGCTGCCGCTACGAGGCGGTGGACGATAGGACCGTGCGGGTCACAGGCTCGACGTTCTGGCCTGCCTCGCGGTATACCGTCAAGATCGAAGGCGCCATGCTCGCTGGCTGGCGTGCCGTCATGTTCGCTGGCATACGTGATCCGGTCCTCATATCTCGCATCGATGATTTCACGCAGCAGGTGCGCGAGCGGACCGCCCGGGAAGCCGCAGCGCTCGGTGTCGCTGCCGACGCGTATGTGTTAACGATAAGGCGATACGGCCTGGATGCGGTGTTGGGCGCTTGTGAACCCTTTGCCAACGAGTTGCCGCACGAGATCGGTTTGATGCTTGATGTGGTCGCGGACACCCCGAAGCATGCGGAAGCGATCCTGGCCAAGGCCAGGTACATTGCCATGCACACAGAGTTCGAAGGGCGGCTGTGCACCGCGGGAAACCTGGCCGTGCCGTTATCCCCTTCGGACATTCCGGTAGGGCCCTGTTACCGCTTCAGTGTCTGGCACGCGCTGGAGTTGGACGACCCGCTTGAAATCTTCCCGATCGAAATGATCGAGGTCGGCGTTACGGGGGCATGATGACCCGCTTGATGGATGTGGCGCGCGTACTGCGGTCCAAAAATGCCGGCGCGTTCGTCTTAACCATGGACATCGTGTTTGACGCCGAGTCGGCCTATCGCTGCGCGCTTGCCTGCACCGCGCTTGATCCTGCGCGCATTGCGGCGGCGTATGGGGTGTCGCCGGACGACGTGTCGGTGATTTCCTATCCGGTAGCGCGTAGCGTCAAAGTCACGCTGCCCAGGCGATGCGGATCGGGCGATGTGGGCGACGCCGATGTCTACGGCGCACAGCAGCACGTGCCTTTGATGCTGCTGGAGTTGGATGGTGCTGGCGCCTGATCGGCCAGCCACTTTTGTGCGGAATGCGTAATTCCCCCGTCGGCGAGGGGCAAGTATGTGCCGGGCGACCTTTTGGGCTGCCTAAAGATTCATATAAAATGTATCTTTAACGGCGACACTCAGACCATGTTTGGAGCGCGCGGCCGCTGTAGGCCGTTTGCTCGGGCGATTGTTCGCTTTACTCCATCATGGCGCGCAATTGAGATGACATCGAATCGTTCCACGTCCCTGTCCGCGCCACTGTGCTCGGAAGAAGAGATCACGCAGCTCGTCCACGCCTTCTACGCCAGGGTACGCCAGGACGAGCAACTCGGGCCGATCTTCAACGCCCACGTCGACGACTGGGACCATCACCTGGCCAAGCTCGTCGACTTCTGGTCGTCCATCTTGTTGCGCACCGGGCGCTACAGCGGCACGCCCATGCCCAAGCATGCGGCCCTGCCCGGCCTGAATGCGGACTTGTTCCACCGCTGGCTGGCGTTGTTTCGCCAGACAGCCAACGAGCAACCCAACCGGGCCATGGCCGAGCGCGCCTGCACCATGGCCGAGCGCATCGCGCAAAGCCTGTGGATGGGCTATCAGATGGTCCGTTGTCCCGACACTATTGCATCGCCCCTGCCCTATGCCTGATTGGCTGTCGATCCAAGAGCCGGATGCCGGCCAGCGGGCCAAGCCCAGTTGGAATGCCTTTCTGGAACAGGGATTCCGGCCGCTGTACGTCGCGGGCTGCCTGTGGGCGGCGGCGTGTGTCGCGCTATGGGTCTTTGCGCCGCATTGGCTGGCCGGCACGCTGCAGGGCGTGTTCTGGCACGCACACGAGATGCTGTGGGGGTTTGTCGCGACCATCGCGGTGGGGTTCCTGTTTACCGCGGGTGCCAACTGGTCCGGCACCCGTCCTTTGCACGGTCCTGCCCTGGGCGCGCTGGCGCTGCTTTGGGTCGTGGCGCGCGCGGGTTTCCTGCTGCCGGGTGAGGTGGCTTTCGCTGCCGCGTCGCTGGCCGAGCTACTGTTCTTCGGCTGGGCGGCGGTTGCCCTGGCCAGGGTGATCCTCCGTGCGCGCAGCCAGCGCAATTACGGCCTGCCACTGCTCGTGCTGGCGCTGGCAGCGGCCGATGCCTGCTATCTGCTGGCCGCATGGCGCGGCGACTATGTGGCGCTGCTGCCTAGGTTGAATGCCGGCATGCTGTGCATGGCGGTCATTGCGTTGGTGATTTCGCGGCGGGTGATCCCGTTCTTTGCCTCGCGTGCGGTGGCGGGTTTGACCTTGCCCATGCATGTGGACAGCGGGCGATGGCAGGCGGCTGCCGGTGTGCTGGCAGTCGTGCTGCATCTGCTGGGCTCGCCGCGTGCCATGGCGGGTGCGTTGGCCGTGGCTGGCGTGATCGCGCTATGGCAGGTCTGCGCATGGAAGCCGTGGCGGGTGCGGCGCGTGCCATTGCTGTGGATACTGTACGTGGGATATGCATCGCTGGGCGCGGGGCTCATCCTGGCGGCCGCGCATGCCGTGGGTTGGCCGGCGCGCGCGGCGTGGCCGGCGCATGTGATCGGTATGGCAGGGTTTTCCGTGCTCATCATCGGCATGGTCACGCGCACGGCGCTTGGCCACCTGGGCCGCCCGCTGCGCGCCGACCACAGCATGGTCGCTGCCTACTTGCTGGTCATCGTGGCCAGCGTGCTGCGGCTGGCGGCGCTACCGCCCTCGGGCTTGTCGCAGCTGGCGCTGCATGCGTCGGCCCTGGCCTGGGTGGCGGCCTTCGTGCTGTATCTTTGGCGCTTCTTCCCATGGCTCATCCGCCCGCGCGTCGACCGACCGTCCGGCGTGCGCGTCGGGTTGGCCGCCACCGCTGCGCGACGAGGCTAGACCGCATGCGATTGACCGCGATGACCGACTACGCGCTGCGCCTGCTGATGTACGTCGGCCAGCGTCCGGATCGGCTGTGCACGATCGCGGAAGTTGCGCAGGCCCACGGTATTTCCGAAGCGCACCTGATGAAGATCACGCATCGGCTGGGCCAGGGCGGCTGGCTCGAAACGGTGCGCGGCAAGGGCGGCGGCATGCGCCTGGGCCGCGATCCGGCCGATATCAATTTGGGCGCGGTGGTGCGCAGCGTGGAGCCGGATTTCGACCTCGTGGAGTGCTTTGCCACCGGCGACCAGTGTGTGCTGACCGGCCGTTGCCGCCTGGCGGGGGTGCTGGGCGAGGCACTACGCACGTTCTTGTCGCATTTGGATCGCTACACGTTGGCCGATTTGCTGCCGGCCGGCGGCGTGCCGGCGCCAGGACGGGGCATTGCCCTTCAGCGGATCGATCCCTCGTAAGCCGCAGGCGCCAGCTGGCGCGCATCAGGACTTGCGCCCGGCCCTGGGATGGGCCTGGTCGTAGACCTGGGCCAGGTGCTGGAAGTCCAGCCGCGTATAGATCTGCGTCGTCGAGATATTGGCATGGCCCAGCATGTCCTGGACCGCGCGCAGATCTTGCGCAGACTGCAGTACGTGGCTGGCGAAGCTGTGGCGCAGCACGTGCGGGTGCACGTGCGTGGGCAGCCCGGCCGCCCGGGCGCGGCGCGCCAGTTGCAGTTGTACGACGCGTGGGGAGATGCGCCGGCCGCGCCGGCCCAAAAACAGCGCCCATGCGTCCTGCGGTGCGGCGCTGTCCGGCACCCAGCGGGCACGCGCCTGGAGCCAGGCGCGCAAGGCGGCAAGCGCGGCGGCGCCGACCGGCACGCTGCGCCGCTTGCCACCCTTGCCGAGGACGTGGACCTCGGCCGCGTCTATGTCCACCCAGCCGCGCGATTCGTAGCCTGCTTCGCGCGCATAGCGCACGTCCAGGCCGACGAGCTCGGACAGGCGCAAGCCGCTGGAATAAAAGAGCTCGAACATGGCCTGGTCGCGAAGCGCGACCGGGTCGGCGCCTTGGGGCGGCGCGTGGTCAAGCAGCACCTGCGCTTGCTCCACGGACAGGGCCTTGGGCAGGCCGCGCGCGGCCTTGGGCGCGCGCACGCCCGAGGCGGGGTTGGCGGGCATGCCAGCCTTGGGCGCCCACCAGGCATAAAAGCCGCGCCATGCGGCAAGCGCGCGGGCCAGGCTGCGCGGGCTCGATCCCGCTGCGTGCAGTCGCGCCAGGTACTGCCGCACGTGACCCTGGCTGACGCCATCCAGCGGCAGGCTGCCTGCCTGCTCGGCCAGCAGCGCCAGGTCGCGCCGGTAGCCGGCCAGCGTGTGGGGCGAATAGCGAAGGTTGGCCGCCAGGTGCTGCAGCCATTGCTGCATGGGCGCCGGCAGCTCGGTCATGGCGGTCAGTCAGCCGGTTGCAGCCGCCGCAGGGCAGCGCCGGCCAGGTAGCCGATCTGCTCCAGGAAGGCCGTGCCCATGCCAGGCGAGAACCGCTCGGGGTCGTCCGAGCCGATCACCAGCAGCCCGCAGGCTTGGCCGTCCGGGTCGGTGCGCAGCGCCACGATGGCCAGCGATGCGGGCTTGGCACCCAGCCACGAGGCGGCTTCGAATTCCGTATCGTTGCCGCAGTACGGGGTGCGCAGGCTGTCGGCGAAGGTGCGCACGTCGTCCGACACCGGCGCCGCGTAGCCGTCTTCGCCCAGGCCTTGCAGCCCCCAGACGCGCAGCGCGACTTCCTGCAGGTCGAAGTGTTCGGCCAGGCCCATGGCGATGGCCCCCGGCACCAGAACCGCGTCGCGCTCGGCGAGCATGCGCGCGCACCAACCGGTGATCTTGCGGCTGATGGATTCGTTGCCGGTGGCGTTGTGCGAAAGCTCGGCCAGGCGCCATTCGAGTTCGCGCACGCGCTCGCGCAGCGTCATGATCTGGCGTTCGCCCAGCGAGATCGCGCGCGCCTGGTGCGGGTGCGGGACTTCCAGCGACGCGAAGATTTCGGCGTGGCGGGTGAAGAAATCCGGATGCTGCTGCAGGAAGCGTGCGACCGCTGCGGCGGTCAGGTCGGGGGCGGGCGGAGTGTGGGTCACGGCGGTCATGGGGTGATGGCGTCGATGTCTATGCTGCCTTGGAAGACGGTCATGGCAGGCCCGGTCATGCGGATCTGGCCGCCGTCCCAGGCGATGGTAAGCCGTCCGCCGCGGGTGTGCACGCGCACGGGCGAATCGAGCAGGCCCAGGCGGATGCCCGCGGCCACCGCCGCGCAGGCGCCCGAGCCGCAGGCAAGCGTCTCGCCGGCGCCGCGCTCGTACACGCGCAGCCGGATGGCGTGTCGGTCCAGTACCTGCATGAAGCCCGCGTTGACCCGCCGGGGAAACCGCGCGTGCGATTCGATCAGGGGCCCGAGCGTGGCCACCGGCGCGTCGTCGACGTCGTCGACGACTTGCACGGCGTGCGGATTGGACAGGTTGACCACCGCCAGTTCGACTTCTTGGCGGGCGGGCGGCTGGCCGAACGAGGCGGTCTCTATCGGCAGGCGCCAGAGGGTTTGCTCGCCTTCCTGGCGGCTGGCCAATCCGCTGGCGTCGAACGGCACGCCGGCCGGCTCGAAGGCGGGCACGCCCATGTCGACGGTGACTTCGCCGTCGTCGTTTTCGTCGAGCACCAGCACACCGGTGCAGATTTGCGCGCGCAGCGGGTTTTTGTCGGACAGGCCCTGCTCGTGGACGAAGCGCACGAAGCAGCGCGCACCGTTGCCGCAGTGTTCGACCTCGCCGCCGTCGGCGTTGAAGATCCGGTAGCGGAAATCGGCGTCCGCCACGGTGGGGCGTTCGACCAGCAGGATCTGGTCGGCGCCCACGCCCCGGTGGCGATCGGCCAGGGCGCGCACACGCGCCGGCGTCAGGTCGATGTGCTGGCGCACGCCGTCCAGGACGACGAAATCGTTGCCCGCGCCGTGCATTTTGGTGAAGTTCCAGATCATGGACCGATTATCGCGCAGAAAGCTTCGTGCGCCGCCGGCGAGCCCCGGTGGTTGGAGGGCCAGGCGCGGCGACTGCGGCGGCGCCGGCCACCGGATTAGTACAGCTTGGGCTCGCCCGGCGGGCGCGTCTTGAAGCGGCGGTGCACCCAGTAATACTGGGCGGGGCAGCGCCGCACCCAGTCTTCCAGCGCGCGGTTGAGCCGCATCGTGGCTGCTTCCAGGCTGTCTTGGCCGGGGAAGTCGTCCATCGGCGGCAGCACCTCGACCACGTAGCGGCCGGTTTCCGGCACCCAGCGGCTGAGCACCGGGAGCACGGGCAGCGAGAAATTCCGGGCGATCTGCGCGGTGGCCAGCAGCGTCGCCGCGGGCACGCCGAAAAACGGCGCGAAGACCGAGCCCTTGGCGCCGAAGTCCATGTCAGGCAGGTAGTAAATGGGCCGGCCGGCGCGAATATGGCGGATCAGCCCGCGCACGCCGTCGCGGCGGTTGACCAGATGCGTGTCGTTAAAGCGCGTGCGGCCGGCGCGCACCAGCTCATCCACGTCCGGATCGCTTTGCGGGCTATAGAGCGTCGCGCCGGTCGGAAATTCCAGCGTCAGCCGGCTGGCCGCCGCGTCCAGCCCGATGAAGTGCGGCGCCAGCAGCATGAACGGCCGGCGCTGGTCGATGAGGGCTTGGATATGCTCGCCGCCACGCAACTCGACCAAATCGCGTACCGCCTGCGGCGGTGCAAACCACAAGACGCCGCGATCGACCACCGACTGCGCCAGGGCATGGAAGTGCTCGCGCAGCAGGCGTTGGCGCTCGGCCTCGGACAGCTGGGGAAAGCACAGTTGCAGGTTGCGCCGCGCCACGCGTACGCGCGGGCGCACCAGTCGCAGCGCGAGCCAACCCAGCACGCGCCCTGCGCGCGCGCGCGCCTGTGGGCTGATGCGCCCGAACCAGGCAAAGATGCCGTGCAGTGCGCGCGCCTTGAGCGACCGCGTCATGGCCGGCTCCGCGAAGCGTCGGCCGCGGCTGGCGTCCCGGCGGCGTGCGGGGCGGCATCCGGCGGGGGCGGCGCGCCGCGCGGGCGCTTGTAGCGGTGGTAGCTCCAAAGGTATTGCTCCGGAAAGCGCCGGATCAGCGCTTCCATCGCCTGGTTGAACATCGCGGCGCAGTCGCGCGGATCGTGGGGCAGCGGCTCGGGCACCCGCACGTAGTGGATACGCCAACCCTTGCCGCGCGGCAGCCGCTCGCCCGCGGTCAGGATGACCGCCGCGCCGGTCTGGCTGGCCAGCTTGCCGGGCAGCGTCACCGTATAGGCCATGCGGCCGAAGAAAGGCGCCCACACGCCTTCGCCTTCGCGCGGCGCCTGGTCGGGCAGCATGCCGACGGCCTGGCGCTGGCGCAACGCGCGCACGAACTCGCGCACGCCGCGTGTGGTGGCCGGCACCGCGATGACCCCCGAGCTGTTGCGCGCGGCTTCCATGACCGGGCCGAGCGCGGCGATGCGCGGGGGGCGGAACATGACCGTCAGCGGCGCCAGCCGCGCAAGGTAGCGCGCGGTGATTTCGAAGCACCCCAGGTGGGGCGTCAAGTAGAGGATGCCGCGGTTTTCGGCCAGGGCGGCTTGCACGACGTGCTCGTCGTCGCTGACGACGCGGGCCAGGCTGTCTTCGTTGCGCAGCCACACGCGTGGCAGCTCCATCAACATGGCGCCGGTCTCGCCCGCGGCGCGGCGCGCGAACGCCGGATCGTCGTAGCCGGCTTGCGCGGCGTTGGCGCGCAGCCGATCGCGGTAGCGTCCAGGCAGCAGGTAGACCAGCACGCCCAGGACGCGGCCCAGGCCGTGCAGCCAGGACAGCGGCAGCCGGGACAGCAGGCGGAACAAGAACAGCAGCATGCGCATGGACGCCGGTCGACGGCGCCTGAACAATCCGATAGGAAAGCCGGCATTTTCGCTTAAAATGCCGCGGTCGCCGAGTTAACCGACAACTTGCGGGGCGACACGCGCGGGCCCAGTCGGGCCGGCGTCCTATAACCGCTAAAGCGTCGCGCCCAGGTCGCCGTCCAGGTCGAACGAGGTGCAGCGCATCGTTCAACCTGCCGGCCCGCAGGCCGGCCACCAAGGACGCAACCAACGTGGCACACAACGATTTTCTGTTTACGTCTGAATCCGTATCGGAAGGCCACCCCGACAAGGTCGCCGACCAGATCTCCGACGCCATCCTCGACGCCATCTTCGCCCAGGACCCCAACGCCCGGGTCGCGGCCGAAACCCTGTGCAACACCGGCCTGGTCGTGCTGGCCGGCGAAATCACCACGCACGCCAACGTCGATTACATCCAGGTCGCCCGCGACACCATCAAGCGCATCGGCTACGACAACACCGAGTACGGCATCGACTACAAGGGCTGCGGCGTGCTGGTCGCTTATGACAAGCAATCGCCGGACATCGCCCAGGGGGTGGACCGCTCGTCCGAGGACTACCTGAACCAGGGTGCCGGCGACCAGGGCTTGATGTTCGGCTACGCCTGCGACGAGACGCCCGACCTGATGCCGGCGCCGATCTGGTATGCGCACCGCCTGGTGCAGCGCCAGAGCGAGCTGCGCAAGGACGGACGCCTGCCGTGGCTGCGTCCCGACGCCAAATCGCAGGTCACCTTCCGCTATGTCGACGGCAAGCCGGTCGAGGTCGACACCGTCGTGCTGTCCACGCAGCACGCGCCGGAAATTTCCCAGTCGGCGATCCGCGAGGCCGTGATCGAAGACATCATCAAGCCGTGCTTCCCGGACGGGCTGCTCACGCCCAAGACCAAGTTCCTGGTCAACCCCACCGGCCGCTTCGTCATCGGCGGCCCGCAGGGTGACTGCGGCCTGACCGGGCGCAAGATCATCGTCGACACCTATGGCGGCGCCTGCCCGCACGGCGGCGGCGCCTTCTCGGGCAAGGACCCGTCCAAGGTGGACCGCTCGGCGGCCTACGCGGCGCGCTACGTCGCCAAGAACATCGTGGCCGCCGGCCTTGCGCGCCAATGCCAGATCCAGGTCAGCTATGCCATCGGCGTGGCCGAGCCCATCAACATCACGGTCTACACCGAAGGCACGGGCGTGGTGCCGGACGACCAGCTGGCCAAGCTGGTGCGCGAGCACTTCGACCTGCGCCCGAAGGGCATCATCAACATGCTGGACCTGCTGCGCCCGATCTATAGCAAGACCGCGGCCTACGGGCACTTCGGCCGCTCCGAGCCGGAGTTCACCTGGGAAGCCACCGACAAGGCGGCGGACTTGAGGAAGGCGGTCTAGGCGCCTGCCTGACCGGCATGTGACAAAAGGGCACCCGATGGGTGCCCTTTTTTGCGTCGGATGTCAGGCAGGCGGGCATGCTGCGCGCGGCCAAGAGGTGCGCGCAGCATGCAATGCCGTCAGTCCACCTTGGCGTTGGAGCGCTTGACCACTTCTTCCCAGCGCGGCACTTCTTCCTGGATGAAGGCGGCAAAGGCTGCGGCGGATTCGCCGCCCACCCTGGCCGAACCCATGTCGGCCAGCTTGGCGGCGATATCAGGCGAGGCCAGGGCGCGGTTGACTGCTTCATTCAACTGCGCCGTCAGCTTTTCCGGTAGGCCGGCCGGGGCGAACACGCCGTACCAGTTGGTGATGACGAACCCGTCGAATCCCGCTTCCTGCATCGTGGGCAGGTCGGGGAAGGCTTCGGCGCGCTGCGGGCCGGTGGTCGCAAGCGACTTGACACGGCCGGCACGGGCCTGGGGCAGCAGCGCGCCGGTGGTTTCGAACGCGATCTGTACCTGGCCGGCGATGACGTCGGTCATGGCCGGGCCTTGCCCTTTGTAAGGGATGTGCAGCATGTCCACGCCCGCGCGCAGCTTGAGCAGCTCGCCGGCCAGGTGTTGGGGGCTGCCGCTGCCGCCGGAGGCGAAGTTGTACTTGCCCGGTTCCTTCTTGAGCAGCGTGATCAGTTCCTGCACGGAATTGGCCGGCACCTGGGGATTGACGTACAGCACCAGCGGCATGGCGGCCACTCGCGCGATGGGCTGCAAGTCCTTGACCGGGTCGATGCGCAAGTTGTAGAGGTTGCGGTTAATCACGACCCCGGTGTTGTTGCCCAGCAGCAGCGTGCAGCCGTCGGGCGCAGACCGGGCGACGAACTCGGTGCCGATGTTGCTGCTGGCACCCGCCTTGTTGTCGACCACCACGGGCACGCCTAGCGATTCCTGCAGCGATGGCGCCAGCAAACGGGCCAAGATGTCGGTGGTGCCGCCGGGTGGATACGGCGAGATGAAGCGCACGTTGGCGCAGTCATAGCTGGCCGAAGCCGACAGTGGGGCGAGGGCGGCTGCCGCGGCAACGAGGATTGCCAGTCGCCGGGCGAGCGCAAAGCGGAAGGGGGTCATGATGTCTCCTTTCATCGGATCGATTGGTTGAGCTCCGGCGCAGGGAGGCGACTACGCCTCGGACGGCCTGCGCTGCAGTGTGTGGTAGCCGTGCTTGCTTCGCGCCTCCGACAGCCGCATGCCGGCAAGTGCGTCTTCCAGGATGGCCTGCTCGGCGCGACGGGTGGTCAGCGCGCGGTCGAACACCTCGCCCGCGCGCTCCTGCGGCACGACCACGATGCCGTCAGGATCGCCGACCAGGATGTCGCCGGGGCGAACGCGCACGTCGCCAAGGCTCACGGGAACTTCCACGGCTTCGACCTGGACGCGGTCTTTGCCGGTGCGCATGAAGCGGCCCCGGCTGTACAGCGGGTATCCACAGGCCTGCGCTTCGGCTGTGTCGCGGCATACGCCGTTGATGACGGTGCCGGCCACGCCGCGCTGCTTGGCCACCTGGCTGAGGATGCCTCCCCAGACGGTGCAATCCAGCCGGCCGGCGTTGTCCAGTACGACGACCGCGCCGGGCGGCACGTTATCGATGTAGTCGCCGACCGTGCCTTTTTCTGCGGGATCCACCGGTGCGAAGCGCACGGTATAGGCCGGACCGAAAATGCGGGCCGGCCCGGCCACCAGGCCGATGCCCAGTGCGCTGCCGGGCAGGCCGAAGAAATCCAGCGCGTCCGACACCTCGGCCGTCGTCAGCTCGCGGGCTGGGTGATCGGGCGGAAAAACTTGTGTCACGGGCAACCTCGTGAGGGGGATGAGGAAAAACAATTTAACTTATATTGTCTGACAAAACAATTCGAATTGATAGACTTAATCGGGGATCCATGCCGGACCCGTGGAAGGTATAGTGGCGGTCCCGATTTGAAGTGCCGTTTCAACGCGCCCTCCATGTCCGCCGATTCCGATCCGGTCGTTGCGCGCTCTGCCGCAACGACCAAGCGCCAGCAGATTGTCGATATGTTGCGAGAGGCCATGCTTGCGGGCCGGCTGCTGCCCGGAACGCGGCTGATCGAACGCGAAATCTGCGAGATGACACAAGCCAGCCGGCCCATGGTTCGCGAGGCCATCCTGCAGCTGGAGATGGAAGGCTTTGTCTACAGTGCGCCCAACCGCGGTTCGGTCGTGGCCACCCTGACGGCCGAAGAGGCCGCCAACATCTACCAGGTGCGGGGCGTGCTGGAAGGATTGGCGGCCAAGAACTTCATCGCCCTGGCCACGCCCCAGGAGCGCAAGGCACTGCGTCAGGCCCTGGAAGACCTGCGGGCGCGCATCGATGCCGACGACGTGGCGGGACAGCTTGCGTGCATCCAGGCTTTCTACGATCGCCTGCTCGCCGGCTGCGGCAACGCCACGCTGGCCGAAACGCTGCGGCTGATGCACGGCCGGATTGCGCGGCTGCGCGCCACCTCGATCACGAGCCCGGGCCGCATCAAGCAATCCCTACAGGAAATGTGGGCGATCCTGCAGGCCATCGAGGACAATGACGAGCATGCGGCGTGGGATGCTTGCGTGCGTCACATGGAGCTGACCGCGGCCGTGGCGTTGAAGGTGATCAGCCGCATGCAACCCAGGCAGGGGACGGGCGCCGGTGCAGGCAGGCGTGCGCCGCGCAAGGCGGCTGCTCGCCGCTGACGTGGCCGCCTGCCGCGCGCGCCCGCGCCGCGCCGCCAGGTATGGCTGCGCTATCGTTGCGCCACAGGAGATCCCTTCCATGCAAGACTTGTTTGACTTACCCTTGTGCCGCTATGCCGGCGACGGTGTCGAGATTGCCTATCGCACGGCCGGCGAAGGCCCGCCGCTATTGCTGCTGCATGGGCACCCGCAGTCGCATGCGATGTGGCACAAGGTGTGGCCCGCGCTCGTGCGCAGCCGCACGCTGGTGGCGGCCGACCTGCGCGGCTACGGCGACAGCAGCAAGCCGCCGGCTTCACCCGGCCACGAAGCGCACAGCAAGCGCGCCATGGCGGCCGACATGGTGGCGCTGATGCGCAGCCTGGGGCACGAGCGCTTCGACGTGCTGGCGCATGACCGCGGCGCGCGCGTCGCGCACCGGCTGGCGCTGGATCATGCCGGCCGCGTGGGCCGGATGATGCTGCTGGACATCGCGCCCACGCTGGACATGTACGAAGGCACGAATCGCGCGTTCGCCCAGGCGTATTTCCATTGGTTCTGGTTGATCCAGCCGGCGCCCATGCCCGAGCGGATGATCGAATCCGACCCGGCGTGCTACGTGCGATCCATCATGGGGTCGCGCCGTGGTGGGCTGGCCTGGTTCGCGCCGCAAGCCCTGGCCGAATACGAACGCTGCGCGCAGGCGCCCGGCTGGACCGTGGGCATCTGCGAGGATTACCGCGCTTCGGCCACGATCGACCTGGAGCACGACCGGGCCGACCGCGAGGCGGGCCGCGTGGTGCAGTGCCCGCTGCGCGTGCTGTGGGGAGAGCACGGCGCGGTGGGCAAGAACTTCGACGTCTTGGCGCTGTGGGGCAAGGTGGCCCGCGACGTGGACGGGCGCGTGCTGCCTTCCGGCCACTACATCGCCGAAGAGGCGCCGGAACTGTTGATCGAAGAAGCGAGGGCATTTTTCGGGATGCGCTGATGAGGCGCCCTGGCCGGCAGGCAGAGGCGCGCGCGGTCCGGCGGTGCGTCGGGCTGGCTGCGGCTGGCGCCTTCGACGCTGCGGCCGGGCAGTGCTATCGTTGCGTCATGCCGGTCGAATCTTCTCCTGTCCCGTCCCACGATCCTTGCGCCCCAGGCACGGCCCAGGGCGCCGGTGCCCAACCTGATCCGTCGTCCTTGCCCGATTCGCCCTGCGTGGCGGTGTGCTCCACGCTGTTTGATGAAATCTGCCGCGGCTGTGGCCGCACGGCGATGGAGGTGGCCAACTGGGTGTTTTTCACCGACGAGGAAAAGCAGGCCGTCTGGCGGCGCATCCGGGCCCAGGGGTATCCCCGGCGCGGCTGATCGCGCCGACCCGCGCCACCCCCTGGCTGGCGCGGGTCGCGCTACAATTGAAAAGTTCCTGAGGAGCGTTGCGACGGTGGCGCGCGTGCGGCCTTGCGCCGGCATCCCACCGCCAGGCTCAGGAACCGGAATTTCGTTAATGCCGGCCCCCCGGGGGCGGCGATAACGGCGCTCACCAACCCCTCGCGCGTGCGGGGCATGGTGTCCGCCTTCGGCCTACCGCCCCGTGTCGCGCAGGTTCACTGGAGCCAACCATGAACGCTGTGACCGACAAAACCTTCACCGATTGCGTCGTTGCCGATATGTCCTTGGCCGGCTGGGGACGTCGGGAAATCGCCATTGCCGAAACCGAGATGCCCGGCCTGATGGCCGTGCGCGAGGAGTTCGCCGCGTCCCAACCCTTGAAGGGCGCGCGCATCGCCGGCAGCCTGCACATGACCATTCAGACGGCCGTGCTGATCGAGACGCTCAAGGCGCTGGGCGCCGAAGTGCGCTGGGCCTCGTGCAACATCTTCTCGACGCAGGACCACGCCGCGGCGGCGATCGCCGCCACCGGCACGCCGGTGTTCGCCGTCAAGGGCGAGACGCTGGCCGACTATTGGGCCTACACCCACAAGATCTTCGAATGGCCCGACGGGCAGTACGCCAACATGATCCTGGACGACGGGGGCGATGCGACGCTGCTGCTGCATCTGGGCGCCAAGGCCGAAAAAGACATCGGCGTGCTGGCCAACCCGGGCAGCGAGGAAGAGCGCGTGCTGTTTGCCAGCATCAAGGAAACGCTGGCGCGCGATCCCAAGTGGTATTCGACCCGCCTGGCGCAAATCAAGGGCGTGACCGAGGAAACCACCACTGGGGTGCATCGCCTGTACCAGATGTCGGCCAAGGGCGAGCTGGCCTTTGCCGCGATCAACGTCAACGATTCGGTCACCAAGTCCAAGTTCGACAACCTGTACGGCTGCCGTGAATCGCTGGTCGACGGGATCAAGCGCGCCACTGATGTGATGGTGGCGGGCAAGATCGCCGTGGTGTGCGGCTACGGCGACGTGGGCAAGGGCTGCGCCCAGGCGCTGGCCGCATTGCGCGCCCAGGTGTGGGTCACCGAGATCGACCCGATTTGCGCGCTGCAGGCCGCCATGGAAGGCTACAAGGTGGTCACCATGGAAGAGGCCGCCGACAAGGCCGATATTTTCGTGACGGCAACGGGCAACTACCACGTCATCACGCGCGAGCACATGGAGCGCATGAAGGACCAGGCCATCGTGTGCAACATCGGCCACTTCGACAACGAGATCGATGTCGCGTCGCTGTCGGACCTGAAGTGGGAAGAGATCAAGCCGCAGGTCGACCACGTGATCTTCCCCGACGGCAAGCGCATCATCCTGCTGGCCAAGGGACGCCTGGTCAACCTGGGCTGCGCCACCGGTCACCCCTCGTTCGTGATGTCCTCGTCTTTCACCAACCAGACGATCGCGCAGATCGAGCTGTTTACCCGCAACGAGGCCTACGAGCGCGGCAAGGTGTATGTGCTGCCCAAGCACCTGGATGAAAAGGTCGCCCGCCTGCACCTGAAGAAGCTCGGGGCGAACCTGACCACGCTGCGGCCCGAGCAGGCCGCCTACATTGGCGTGCCGGTCGAGGGTCCCTTCAAGCCCGAGCATTATCGTTATTGATTCCTGGCGCCAGCCCGTACCCGCCCGACGGCGGGCGGGCCCGCCTGCAGCGAGCCACGACGGCCGCGTCCAACCGGAGATTGCCCATGCTTACCCTGCTGCTCGTCTGGATCCTCAACGCGGTCGCATTGCTTGCCGTGGCCTACCTGCTGCCCGGCATCTCGCTGGCGAGCTTCGGGTCGGCGCTGGTTGCCGCGCTGGTGCTCGGCCTGCTCAACATGCTGGTCAAGCCGGTACTGGTGCTGCTGACCCTGCCGATCACGATCGTCACGCTCGGGCTGTTCCTGATCGTGCTCAACGCGCTGCTGTTCTGGTTCGCTGGATCGATACTGCGAGGCTTCCAGGTGGCCGGCTTCTGGTGGGCGCTGGGCGGCGCCATCCTCTATAGCATCATCTCCGGCCTGCTCACCATGCTGGTCGGACGCTGATACGACGCAATCGACGAATGAACCACGACGACGGCCAGGCGATCAGCCTGGAATTCTTTCCGCCGCGCGACATCGCCGCCCAAGAGCGGCTGGTGCGCGCGGCCAAGCAGATGCTAGCCATGCACCCACGCTACGTCAGCGTCACCTTCGGCGCGGGCGGTTCGACCCGCGAAGGCACCGCCGCCACGGTGGCGACGCTGCGCAACCTGGGGTGTGATGCCGCGCCGCACCTGTCGTGCATCGGCGCTACGCGCGAAAGCCTGCGACAGATCCTGCAGGCCTACCAGCAGGATGGCGTGCGCCGGCTGGTCGCGCTGCGCGGCGACCTGCCTTCGGGCATGGGCGGTGACGCAGGTGAGTTGCGTTATGCGCGTGACCTGGTGCAATTCATCCGGCAGGAGACGGGCGACTGGTTCCACATCGAAGTGGCCGCCTATCCCGAAATGCATCCCCAGGCCGGCAGTCCCAGCGCCGACCTGGAGCACTTCGTCGAAAAGGTGCGTGCCGGCGCCGACTCGGCCATCACGCAGTACTTCTTCAACGCGGACGCGTACTTCGATTTCGTCGAGCGCGTGCGCGCCAAAGGCGTGGACATCCCGGTCGTGCCGGGCATCATGCCGATCACCAACTACAGCCAGCTGGTGCGGTTCTCGGAGATGTGCGGCGCGGAGATCCCCCGCTGGATCCGGCTACGCTTGGCCGAATTCGGCGACGACAAGGCCTCCATCCGTGCTTTTGGCGTGGACGTGGTTGCCGACCTGTGCCGTCGGCTGCTCGAAGGCGGCGCCCCAGGCCTGCACTTCTATACGCTGAACAGCGCCGAAGCGCCGCTGGCGATCTGGAAACGGCTGGGGTTGTAGGCAACCGGTGCGCGCGCAACCGGGTCGTTGCGGACCGCGTGCTGGTGACGCATCCGATGACGAGGGCCGCTGCAAAGCGGCCGTCCATTGGGCGCGCCTGGCGTGCCTTGCGCCCGCGCGCCGTGCCCGGCCTTAGTCGGCGTACACGCCGGCCTTGCGGATGACTGGGCCCCACTTGTCGATTTCCGACTTCAGCCAGGTCCGTAGCCCTTCGGGCGTTTGCTTTTCCGGCGGCACGATCTCGGCGCCCAGCTCCGCCATCCGGTCGGTGAAGGCGGGGTCCTTGAGCGCGGCGCGCAGTGCGGCGTTGAACCGTTCGATCGCTTCGGCAGGCGTGCCCTTGGGCGCGTAGACGCCGTGCCAGACCTTGACCTCGAAGCCCTTGAGCCCGCCTTCATCCAGGGTGGGCGTCTCGGGCAGGGCCTTGATGCGCTCCAGGGTGGTCACGCCGTACAGCTTGACGTTGCCGGCCTTGATGTGGGGGATGGTCTGCGTGGTCTGGTCGCACAGCACGTCGACCTGGCCGGCGAGCAGGGCCGTGAGCGCCGGCGCGGTACCGGAGTAGGGGATGGCCGTGAACTGCACGCCCAGCGCCTCCTGCAGCAGCATGCCGCACAGCTGGGATACGGCGCCCAGGCCCGCGTTGGCCAGGTTGACTTTGCTGCCGTTGTCGCGGGCGTACTGGATGAAGCCGGCCATGTCCTCGGGTGGCAGGTCCTTGCGGCCCAGCAGCGTCATGGGCACGTCGGCCACTTGGCCGACATATTCGAAGTCGGCCAGCGGGTCGTAGCGCAGCTTGCGGTACAGCGCCGGCGCGGTGGACATGCCGTTGTGGTGGATGAGGAAGGTGTAGCCGTCGGGCTTGGCGCCGGCCACGTGCGCGGCGGCCAGGGTGCCGCCGGCGCCCGTGCGGTTTTCGACGACGATGGGCTGGCCCAGCGTCTTGGACATCGAGGCGCCCAGCGTGCGGGCCACGACGTCGGTCGGGCCGCCCGCTGCGAAGGGCACGACCAGCGTGATGGCGCGGTTGGGGTAGCTGTCCTGGGCGGCGCCTGCTTGCAGCGCCACGGCGCACCCCGCCGCCAGCAACGCGGTCTTGAACAGGTTGCGCAGGGCGGCGCGACGGTCAGGGAAACTCATGGTCTCGCTCCGTGTGTTGTGGTTGGACGTCGGGGAGCAGGCGACGGGCCGGGCCCGGCGCCTTGCCTTCGGTCGGAGCGTGAGTGTGGCGCAGCGCGCCGCGCCCGTGAATTCGCGGTTTCGAAAGCCGGGCTTCAAGGCGCGCGAATGATGCGCGTGGACGAAACGCCGGCGCCAAGCGTTTGGACGCGTGCAGGCGCCGTGCCCGGCCGCGTGTATCCAGGCGCGGTCAGGGCGCGGCGGGTACCCAGCCGCGCGGCGTCAGGACGGCGTCGAGCCGCACGTCATGGGGCGCAGGTCGATAGTCGACCTGGTCGATCAGGCCGCAGTGCCAGGCAATGCCTATCGTGACCGGTGCGTGGCCGGCTTCGCGCAGCGCCGCGAGCGTCCGGTCGTAATAGCCGCCGCCATAGCCCAGGCGGTCGGCCGAGGCCGTGTAGCCCAGCGTCGGCACGAGCACGACGTCGGGCGTAACCGTCTCGCCCGAGACGGGTTCCGGGATGCCGTAGGCCCCGGGGGCCATCGGCGCATCCGGCGTCCACGCGCGAAACAGCAGGGGTGCATCGCGCTCGTGCACGACAGGCAGGGCGACCGTGATGCCCGCATCGGCCCATTGGGTCAGCAGCGGGCGCAGGTCGGGTTCGTCGGGCAAGGGCCAGTAGGCCGCGACGACCTGCGGCGCGGGCCGTCCCTGGCGAAGCTGCGCATCCCGCCGCAAGCCCAGCCACGTGTACAGGCGCCCGCGCATCAGCAAGCCGCCGCGCTGCCTGTCGGCGGCCGACAAGGCGCTGCGCGCCTGCCGCAATCGCTTGCGGAGTTGGGCTGCGTTATCCTTCGAAGTATTTTCGCTTTGCATGCGGGTAGGTTTCATGGCGCAGGGTGTCCAGGCACGAAGGTATCAGAATTCCCGGCTGCCCGGCGCGGCCGGGGGCGGGACGGGGCGGCGATGGTCCGCGCTGGCTGCCGCAGCCGCGGTCGGGATGGCGCTGTGGATGGGCCCCGCGACGGCCACGGCCGGGCAGGACGCCATCGCCGACGGGCCGGCGCCGGGTATCGGCCCGGATGACGCGGTGGTGGCTGCGCGCGAGGCGATGCAACGCAAGCAGTGGGACCAGTTGGCGTCGCTGGCCGAGCAGGCGCGCGGCAGCGCCCTGCAGATGTATCCGGAATACTGGCTGCTGCGGCAGCAGATCAACGACCCATTTACGCCCATTCCCGCCGCGGCCATCCAGGCCTTCATGGAGCGTTACCGCGGCGCATACCTGGCCGACAAGCTGCGCGGGGACTGGATCCTGGCCGCGGCGCGCGCGGGCGACTTTGCCACGGTGCGGCGCCTGGGAGGTGTCACCGCAAGCAACGCCCAGATCGACTGCGCAGTCATGCATGCCCACCACCTGGGCGGCCAACGTGCCGAGGCGGCCAAGGCGCTGGCCGTTTTCGAGCCGGGGCGCTGGTGTTGGGCGCTGTTCGACCAGCTGGTTGCCGACCGAGTGCTGGGCTGGGACGAGCTGTCCGTGCGGCTGCGCGATGCCATCGAGCAGGACAAGACGACCGAGGCGCGCCGCTATGCGGCATATCTGCTGAGCCCCACGGAGCTCAAGTCCTACGATGCGATGATGCGCGACCCCATGAAATGGCTGGTGCGCCAGGACAAGCCCCGTACGCGCGTCGAGCGTGAGCTCGTCACGCTGGCGCTGGGCCGGCTGGCGCGCAAGGACCTGGACGTGGGCGACAGTTACGTGCGGCGCAATGGGTCCAAGTCCCTGCCGCGCGAGAACCTGGCCTGGGTGCGCAGCCAGTTTGCGCTGATCGCCGCGCTGCGCTTGGACGGCCGCGCGCACCAGTGGTACAGCGAGGCCGGCCACGTGCGCCTGTCCGAATACAACCATGCCTGGCGCGTGCGCGCGGCGCTATTGGAATCGCCGATCGACTGGCAGTGGGTGCGCGCGTCGATCGCCGCGATGCCGCCGGCGCAGCGGGCCGACTCCGCTTGGGTCTATTGGGAGGCGCGCGCCCTGGCGGCTACCGGCCATGCGCAGGAAGCGGCGCGCCGCTACGAAACCATCGCCGGCGAGCACAGCTTCTACGGCCAGCTCGCTTCGGAAGAGCTGGGCCGGCCGATCACGATCCCGCCGCGGCCGGCGCCGCTGACCGAGCAGGAGTTGGCGCAGGCGCGCGCCCACCCGGGATTGCAGCGGGCGCTCAAGCTCTTTGCGCTGCAGTGGCGCAGCGAAGCCGTGCCGGAATGGAATTTTTCGCTGCGGGGCATGAACGACCGGCAGCTCCTGGCCGCGGCCGAGCTTGCCCGCGAGCACGACATCTACGACCGCGTGGTCAACACGTCCGAGCGCACCGTCGCCGAGGTCGATTTCAGCCAGCGCTACATCGCGCCCTTCGAGGGGAAGGTGACCGAGCAGGCGCGCAGGATCGCGCTGGATCCGGCCTGGGTGTATGGGCTGATCCGCCAGGAGTCGCGCTTTGTCATGAACGCGCGGTCGCACGTGGGCGCATCCGGGCTGATGCAGTTGATGCCGGCGACGGCGCGCTGGACGGCGCGTAAGATCGGCATGGAGGATTTCCATCCGGCGCGTGTCAACGAATTCGAAACCAATACGACCCTGGGCACGCATTACCTGAACATCGTCCTGCAGGACCTGGGCGGATCGCAGCTGCTGGCCAGCGCCGGCTATAACGCCGGCCCCAGGCGGCCGCAGCAGTGGACCGCGCGCCTGGCGCATCCCGTGGAGGGCGCCATCTTCGCCGAGACCATACCGATCACCGAGACGCGCCAGTACGTCAAGAACGTGATGGCCAACGCCACCTATTACGCTGCGATGTTTACCGGGCAGCCGCAGTCGCTGAAGCAGCGCCTGGGCAAGGTGGTGCCGCGCATGGCCACGGCGAGCAGGGGGCCTTAGTGACCGGAGATGTGACCGAGCAATCGCCGACCGAAGGGTTGGACGTTTACGTCGTGGGCGGCGCCGTGCGCGATGAGCTGCTGGGCGAGCTGCCGGGCGACCGGGACTGGGTGGTGGTGGGCGCCACGCCCGAAGAGATGGTGCGCCGGGGCTTCGTGCCGGTGGGGGGTGACTTTCCCGTCTTCCTGCATCCGGTCACGAAGGAGGAATACGCGCTGGCACGCACCGAGCGCAAGTCGGGACGCGGCTACAAGGGCTTTGTCTTCTACACCGGGCCGGAGGTGACGCTGGAGGATGACCTGCGCCGGCGCGACCTCACCGTCAATGCGATCGCGCGCGCGCCGGACGGATCGCTGGTCGACCCGCTCGATGGTGCGCGCGACGTGCGCGACCGGGTGCTGCGCCACGTGGGCGAGGCCTTCGTCGAAGATCCGGTGCGCATCCTGCGCTTGGCGCGCTTTGCCGCGCGGTTTCCGGATTTCAGCATCGCGTCTGAGACCATGGCGCTGTGCCGCGCCATGGTGCACGCCGGCGAGGCCGACGCGTTGGTGCCCGAACGCGTCTGGCGTGAGCTGTCGCGCGGCCTGATGGCGCCCGCGCCCGGCCGCATGCTGGACGTGCTCGACGAGGCCGGCGCGCTGGCGCGTGTGATGCCGGAACTGGTCTGGAATGCACACGCGCGCCGCGACCTGCAGGCGGCCAGCGCGGCCTGCCTGCCGCTGCCCGGCCGCTACGCCCTGCTTTGCCGGCACAGTCCCGAGCGCGACGCCCTGGCCGCGCGGCTGCGGGTGCCGTCCGAATGTGCCGACCAGGCGCGCCTGCTGCCCCTGGTGGTCGAGCATGCGGGCGAGGACACGCCGCAGGCCGTACTGTCGCTGATCGAGCGCTGCGACGCCCTGCGCAAGCCCGAGCGGTTCTTGACCCTGCTGGAGACCGCCCAGGCCTGCACGCCGATCGATGCGCAGGCGTGGCGGCGTCGGCTGGCGGCGGCGCGCGGCGTCGATGCCGGCGCGGTGGCGCGCGCGCAGGCGGGCGATGCGGCGCGCATCAAGGAGGCCGTGCGCCAAGCGCGGCTGCAGGCCCTGGGCGAAATCGGCGCCTGATCCTGCAAGCCTTAAAGCATGTGGCGCCGGTCGCCGCGCCGGAAAGCGGGCAAGGGGCCGTCCAGGCCCCGACCCACCGCCAGTACTTTGAAGAGTTCGCCCATTTCGGCCTCGGACAACAGCTTGTGCACGGGCGCCGCGGCGCGTGCCTGTTCGGCCGCGTCCGCGCCCTGCATGCGCTGCGCGAGCAGGGCCGGCAGGCCGGCTTCGATCAGGAAGCGCGCCTGCGAGGTGTACCCCAGCACGTCCAGGCCGCCTTCGAGCGCGGCGTCGGCCATGGCGGTGAAATCCACGTGCGCGGTGATGTCCTGCAGGCCGGGCAGGACCAGCGGTTCGGCGTGGGCATGGTGGCGGACGTGGCACATCAGCGTGCCGGTCGCGCGCTGCGGATGGTAGTACTCGGCGCGCGGAAAGCCGTAGTCGATCAACAGCGCGGCGCCGCGCCGCAGCCAGGCGCCCATTTCGCGCACCCATGCCTCGGCGCGCAGGTTGATTTCCGAGACGTAGCCGGGCAGCGGCGGCATGCGCGCCTGCAGCGCCGCAGCCAGTTCCGGCGGCGCCGGGCGGTCCTGCCAGGCAAAGCCCGGGCCGACGCCGCTTTCCGCCGTCAGCGAGACGACGCCGCGTTCGCAAGGACGCCCTTGCTCATCCCAGCGGAACAGGCGCACGGGTATGGCATCGAGCACCTCGTTGGCGATGACGCAGCCTGCGAAACCGTCCGGCAGCGCGTCCAGCCAGGTGATCCGGTCCGCATGGCGGGCCAGCCGCTCGCGCTGGCGCGCGCGCAAGTCGCCCGACACTTCGACGATGGCATAGCGCACCGCCAGGCCCATCCCGTCGAGCGCGTCGATCAGCGACTCGGCCAGCGCGCCGGTGCCGGCGCCGAATTCCATGACCTGGTTGCTGCCGGTTTGCTGCAGCACATGGGCGACCTGGGTGGCGAGCGCCTGGCCGAACAGCGGGGTGAGCTCCGGCGCCGTGACGAAATCCCCGGCTTGCCAGGCGCAGCCCTCGGCCAGCTTGGCGCTGCCGGCGGCGTAATAGCCCAGGCCTGGCGCGTACAGCGCCTCGTCCATCCATTGTTCGAACGGCAGCCAGCCGCCGGCGCGCGCGATGCACGCGTGCAAGTGGGCGGCCACGCGCTTGCCGTGGGCAAGCGCATCAGGATCCAGTGCCGGCAGGTCGTCAGGCGCGGCGGCGGGAAATCGCAGGGATGTATCGGGCATGGGGCGCATTGTCCCATGCCTGCGGGCCATGTTGCGGCCCGCGTCGCCCGGGCCGGACGCCCTCAGCCGCGCTGGGCCGTGGGCTTGGCGAAGCGCCGTGGCGTGCCGTCCGGCCGCGGCGCGCGCTTGCCCGTACGCGCACCCGCGTCGAACCGGTGAACCCCGTCGGCGCGCGGGGCTGCCCCCGCGCCGCGGTCATGCCCATTGCCATCCCGGAACGCGCGCGCCTGGCGCGGTCCCTGGGC
>Ga0065721_10004027_pt1 | contig 51799 bp, 37 predicted proteins | sample Mesricmetagenome_FD_59108 | JGI IMG/M metagenome (GOLD analysis project Ga0065721, IMG submission 59108) | Mesophilic microbial community from rice straw/compost enrichment Sample: eDNA_1 v2 (version 2) | ecosystem: Engineered > Solid waste > Grass > Composting > Bioreactor | place: USA: Davis... | reverse complement strand
GCGGATTGGGATGCGGTTTGAGCAGCGTTGGCGGCGGCATTTGCAGCGTTGCCGGCAGCTTGGGCGGCGTTGTTCGCCGCGGAGGAAGCGTTGGCCGCAGCGTTTCCGGCTGCGTTCGCTGCACCACTGGCGACGGACTGGGCGGCATTGGCGGCGTTGGCTGCGGCTTGTGAGGCGTTTTGGGCGGCGCTGGCGGCGCCTTCGGCGGCGGTTTGAGCCGCCTTGGCGGCGGTGTTGGCGACATTGCCGGCGACGGAAGCGGCGTTCTGGGCGGTTTGGGCGGCGTTGTTCGCCGCGGAGGAGGCGTTGGCGGCGGCGTTTCCTGCGGCGTTCGCGGCGTTGGTGGCGGCGCCCGATGCGGCTTGGGCTGCATTCGACGCGGACTGGGCCGCATTGCCGGCCGAGTTGGCGGCGTTGCTGGCCGCGCTGCCGGCGGCTTGGGCGGCCTGGGTGGCGGCTTGTGAGGCGTTGGCGGCCGTGCCAGCGGCGTTTTGCGCGGCGGTCGCGGCGCTTTCAGCGGCGCTGGCGGCTGCGTTGCCGGCGGCGCTCGCGGCGTTGCCGGCGACCTGCGAGGCGGTTTGGGCGGCATTCGCAGCGTTGCCCGCGGCTTCCGCGGCGGCATTGGCGGCTCCTTGGGCGGCGGACGATGCGGCGTTGGCGGCGGTGCCGGCAGCGTTGCTGGCAGCGTTGGCCGCGTTGTTGGCGGCTTGAGAGGCGTTTTGGGCGGCGCCGGCGGCATTGCTGGCGGCTTCCGCGGCTCCGCTCGCGGCGGATTGGGCCGCGTTGGCGGCGTTGGACGCGGCTTGACCGGCGTTGCTGGCGGCACTGGCGGCGGCCTCGCTGGCGGAGGTCGCGGCGGTGGCTGCGTTGCCGGCTGCGGCGGCGGCGTTGCTCGCGGATTGGGCCGCGTTGGAGGCGGCGTTGCCGGCGGCTTCCGCGGCGTTGCTGGCGGCGGCCTGGGCGGCTCCGGAAGCGGCATTCGCGGCGCTGGCGGCCGCGTTTCCTGCGGCTTCCGCGGCGGCGTTGGCGACATTTCCGGCGGAGGTCGCGGCGGATTGAGCGGCGTTGGCGGCCGATTCGGCGGCGTTGCCGGCCACGTTGGCTGCATTGGCGGCGGCGTTGCCGGCTGCTTCGGCGGCGGCGCTGGCGGCGTTGCCTGCGGCTTGGGCGGCGTTCGCGGCGACTTCGCCTACGCTCGCGGCGGCGTTGGCCGCGTTGCCGGCGGCCTGCGAAGCGCTCGCGGCGGCATTGGCGGCGGATTCACCGGCGGAGGCGGCTGCGTTGGCGGCGTTCGCGGCGCCGGCGGCGGACTGGGAAGCGTTGTTGGCGGCTTGAGACGCGTTGCCGGCGACGTTGGCGGCGTTGGCGGCCGCATTGCCCGCGGCTTCGGCGGCTTTGTTCGCCGCGTTGGAGGCGGCGCTGGCAGCGTTGTTGGCGGCTTTGCCGGCGGCTTGCGCGGCGTTGGCGGCATTTTTGGCGGCCCCGGCGGCGGCGTTCTTGGCGGCGTTGGCAGCGCTTTTGGCGGCGTCGCGGGCACCTTGGGCGGCGTTGCGCGCGGACTGGGCGCCGTTGCGAGCGGATTGTTTCGCGGACTCGGCGGCGGCTTTGGCGGCTTGAGCGGCGGCGCGGGCGGCTTGTTGGGCGGCTTTGCCAGCATTGGCGGCGGCGTTGGCGCCTTGTTCCGCCTGTTGTCCGGCCAAGGGTGCGGTCACGACCGGGGCGACGACGGAGGCGGTGGCGAGGAGGGCGAGGTGGCGGGAGGAGAGGCGTTTCACGAGGGTGCGGGTTTGGCGCGATAGACCCCGTGAGGGGAGTTCGTTCGCCATCGGAAATGGCGGGGTGGGAGCGGGGTTGGAGGGCGTCGGAGCGGGGCAAGGAGAAGGCGGTTTTGGGGCGGGCGGCGGGAGTTCAACGAGCACACGGGGATACGTTTTCCACCGAGGCGGCGGGGCGGGGTGGAACGGAGCGGCGGGTGCGGGAGAGCCTGCGATCCCCCGTCGGAAAACCGGGCCGGTTACCGGTGGGACCGGTGGAGGGTGGCGGGAGGGTGGCTGCGGCAGGGTTTCCGGAGGGGTGGGGCGCGCGGGCGGGATTGTTGGTGATTTGGGCGGGAAGTTGCGTTCGAGTGGCGGGCGGATGCGCTCGATGTTGTCGCGAAAAAACGCCGGCTGGTTCGTGGTGGTGGCGGGGGTGGGCGCGCTGTTGTTGCTGCCGTGGTGGCGGAATCACGCGCTGCTGCGGGATTTTTATGATTACGGGAACATCATCGCGGGGATCGGGCGGATGCAGTTGGGGGAGCGGGCGTATGTGGATTTTCTGACTCCGATTCAGCTGCTGCAGTTTTGGGTGGGGTGGGCGGCGGAGGCGGTGTGGGGGGCGGAGTATCTGAGTCTGACGTATGCGGCGGCGGTGTTCATGGTGGCGATGTGGGGCGGGCTGGCGTGGTTGTTGGCGCGGCCGTTGGGCGGGGGGCTGGCGCTGGGGGTGTCGGCGGCGATCGTGGTGGCGTCGGCGGGGCAGCACACGATCGTGTGGTATAACGCGATGGGGGTGGCGTGGCTGGCGGTGGCGATGTGGGCGGGAGCGAGGGGAGCGCGGGGCGAAGGCGCGGGGAGGATGGGGTGGGTGCTGGTGGCGGGGGCGTTGTGGTTGGGCGGGATGACGAAGCTGACGTATCAGGTGGCGGCGCTGGCGTTCGCGGGGTTGTGGGCGTGGCGGGAAGAACGAGGGGTGAGGCGGGTGGTGGCGGTGGGGGCGATTTTGGCGGCGGGGGTGGTGGCGCCGATCGCGACGGAGATGGCGGTGACGGGGGCGAGTTTGGCGGAGTGGAAGAAGAACGTGTTGGGCTTGGCGGCGTCGCGGTTGGAGTTGTTGGAGCCGATCGCGACGTGGCGGTTTTATTGGCAGACGCCGCACGATTATCATCAGCCGATGTATTTCGCGTTCGCGGGGGCGTGGGGGGTGGCGCTGCTGCTGGTCGTCGGGGGCGCGGCGGTGTGGCGGGCGAGGCGCGAGCGGGTGGGGGTGCGCGAGTGGGTGTTTCTCGCGGTGGCGTGGGGCGGGGCGATGAGCTGCGGGCTGGTGTTTTTGGCGCTGCATTTCGAGATCGCGTATGTGGCGGGGGCGGCGTGGCTGGTGCTGGCGACGGGGCTGGTGCTGACGTTTGTGCCGCGAGAGTTGGAAGGGCCGTGGCGGCTGGCGGGGGGCGCGCTGGCGGTGGGGGCGGTGAGCCTTTTCGTGCCGGCGTGGGTGTCGGCCTGGGCGGGTGCGCGGGCGATTTGGTCGCAGCAGCCGCTGGTGAGATCGGAGCTGGTGACGACGAAGGATTTGCCGGAGCGGTTTTCGTATCTGCGCGGGATACGGATCCTGCCGGAGTGGAAGACGACGCTGCGGCGGTGGGAGCGGGTGCGGGAGGAGTTGGCGCGTGAAGGGATCGGGGAGGACGCGTGGTATTTCGTGAATGGAACGGAGTGGCTGGTGCGGGCGATGCCGGAGGCGCGGCACCGCGGATTGCCGTTGTGGTTGCAGGAAGGGACGACGTATGGGGAGGCGGAGCGGCCTGAGATCGTGCGGCGGATCGAGCGGGGCGATGAGGTGAAGGTGGTGGTGTCGCATCACCCGTGGGCGATGTGGCCGAAGGACATCGAGGCGGTGCTGGAGCGGCGTTTTCGGCGGATGGAGGCGGGGCCGGCGTTTGTGACGTGGAGGGTGTGGAGCGAGCTGGATTTGCCGCTGCAGTTCGTGGAGCGGTTCGACTCGAATTTGTATTCGCGGGACTTGGACGCGCGGGGGGGCGCGCTGGAAATGCAGGGGGCGGCGGAGGCGCCGTTTTTCGGAGCGCGGGAGTCGGCGCGGCTGGTGTTGAAGCGCGGGGTTTACCGGTTGCGGGGAGAGTTCAGGGCGGAGCTGTCGGCGGGAGAAACGCGGGAGACGGCGGTGCGATTTCGGGTCAGGAAGTTGGAGGGAGCGGACGCGGGGGCGTTGTTGTGGGAGGAATCTGTGGCGCTCGGCGTGGACGCGCGGGACGCGGCGAGGCCGTTCGCGGTGAGTCCGGGCGGGCAGCGCGTGGCGCTCGAGGTGGAGGTGCCGGAGGGAAGTGCGGCGGCGGCGGGTTGGCGGAGCTTGCAGGTGGAGCACGCGGGGGAGGAGACGGCGGAGGAGCCGCCGCGGGGCGTGACGTCGGGTTTGGCGGAGCGGCGGATCACGGAGGCGGAGCGCGGGGCGTTGTGGGGCGCGGGGGAGTTGGCCGAGCGGGAGGTGGTGGTGCGCGGAGAGGCGAGGGGCGAGGCGACGGGGCTGGTGGCGGGGAGTCCGAGCGAGCTGTGGGTGCGTCTCCGAGAAACGGATACGCGGGTGTCGGGGGCGTTTCGGATTTCGGCGGACGCGGCGTCGGCGCGCGTGCGCGTGGTGGTGGCGCACTACAAATCAGGGCGATTCGAGCGGATGGAGGTGCACGACGGGGGAGCGGGAGAAGAGCGGCGGTTCGAGGTGCCGCTGCGGGAGCGGACGGGGTGGTTGGTGTTGGTGGTCGTGCCGCGAGGGGAGGACGGCGCGGCGGTGCGCTGGTCGGAGGTGCGTGTGCGCTGAAGACGTTTTTTGCGCTGGCGGGCGGGCGGGGGCGGACGTTGTCTGCGGTTCTCTCATGGTTTCGAACCGGCGCGGCGCATCACGGCTTGGGTGGGTGTTGGGATGGGCGGCGGGGGTGGGCGGGCTGTTGCTGCCGTGGTGGAGGAATCACGCGTGGCTGCGGGACTTTTATGATTACGGTTTGGTGATGGCGGCGGTGGGGCGGATGGAGGCGGGGGAGCGGCCGTATGTGGATTTTCAGACGCCGATCCAGACGTTGCATTTTCTGCTGGCGCAGGGGGCGGAGCGGATTTGGGGGGCGCGGTATTTGAGTCTGACCTATGCGAACGCGATCGCGATGGTGGCGGTGTTTGGGTTGTTGGCGTGGTGGCTGAGGCGGAGGTGGGGCGGAGGGATCGGGTTGTGGGTGGCGGGGGCGGTGGTGGTGGCGTCGTTCGGGCAGCACACGATCGTGTGGCACAATGCGCTCGGGGTGGCGTGGCTGGCGGTGGCGATGTGGGGAATGGCGACGCTGCCGGAGCGCGGGTGGAAGCGGGTGGCGCAGATCGGGGTGGTGTGGGGGGCGTTGTGGCTGGGAGGGATGACGAAGGTGACGTATCAGGTGGCGGCGCTCGCGTTTGTGGTGTTGTTCACGGCGCGGGCGGTGTGGCGGCGGGAGATGTCGATGCGGGCGGGCGCGGTGATGGGGGCGGGTGTGGTGGGATTTGGGGTGGTGGCGCCGGTGTGGACGGAGATGGTTTATACGGGCGCGAGTGTGGGCGTGTGGCGGGAGAATGTGTTGGGGCTGGCGGCGTCGAGGAGCGAGTTGCTGCTGCGGGTGCTGCGGCCGGAGTTTTATTGGCGGACGCCGCATGATTATTATCTGGGCGCGAATTTTCCGTTCGTGGGCGGGTGGGGCGTGGTGCTGGTGGCGGCGGTGGCTTGGGGGTTGTGGAGGGCGATGAGGGCGGAGGCGGAGCGGCGGCGGGAGCGCGGGTGGTTGGTGGTGGCGGCGGGCGGGGCGGTGGTGTGCGGGGTGGTGTTGCTGGCGACGAATTTCGAGATCGCGCAGGTGTCGGGGGCGGCGTGGCTGGTGTTGGCGACGGGGCTGGTGCTGGCGTTTGGGAGGGGCGGGGCGGCGAGGCGGGTGCTGGCGGTGGGCGCGGTGACGTTGTTGTTGTCGGCGTGGTGGACGGCGTGGACGGGCGCGCGGGCGTTGTGGGGGCGGGGCGAGCTGGACCGCGGGCAGTTCGTGAGTGCGGACGGGTTGCCGTCGCGGTATGCGTATCTGGAAGGAACGCGGATCGAGGCGGGCGTGCGGGAGTCGTTGCTGGGTTTCGACGAGTTCGTGGCGGGGCGGGACGAGCGCGCGATGTATTTCGTGCATGGCGCGGAGTGGATGGTGCGGGCGGCGCCGGCGGCGCGGCATCGCGGGTTGCCGCTGTGGTTGCACGAAGGCACGACGTATTCGGATGAGAACGCGTGGCGGATCAACACGCGGCTGGCGCATGGGGGCGGGATCGAGCTCGTGTGGGCGTTCGAGACGTGGAATCACTGGCATTTCGGCGCGGCGGAGATGCTGGCGCAGACGTGGTCGGGGCCGCGGCGGGTGGGGCCGCATTTGATGGTGTATGAGCTCGAGCCGGCGGTGGAGGGGATCCTGGGGCGGCCGGTGGAGCTGGCGGAGAAGACGGGATCGAACGTGGATGCGCGGCGCACGCGGGCGGAAGGCGGTGAAGTGGAATTACGGATACGCAAGGACGGGGCGTATCTGGAGCAGCGGGACGGCGGGGCGTGGGGGCTGGATTTTCCGATGGGAACGCTGCGCGGCGAGATGGTGGCGGAGTTGACGGAGCCGGTGGCCGGAGACGTGTCGGTGGTGTTGCGCGTGACCGAAAATGGCGCGGGCGGGCGGGTGCTGGCGGAGCGGCGGGTGGGGTTGTCGAATCGCGCGAGCGCGTGGATCGGGAGTTTCGAAGTGGAGGGCGGAGCCGGCGGAGTGCGGCTCGAGACGGAGGTGGGCGATGCGAGGGCGCGAGCGGGATGGAGGACGTTGCGGACGGGCGGGGCGGAGGTAATCGAGGCGGTGGCGCCGGGGCCGCTGGATGTGGGATTGAAGGCGCTGGCGGCGCGCGAAGAGTGGGGAGGGGCGTTGGGGGTGGAGAACGCGTGGCGGGAGATGGCGGTGTTTGGAATCGATGCGTTTGCGGATGAGCGGGAGGGGCGGCGGGAGTTGTTTGTGCACGTGCCGGGCGAGGTGTGGTTGCGCGTGGCCGGCGAGGCGCGGGTGAGCGGCGAGGTGGGGTTGAGGGAGCATGCGTGGAGTCATCCGGAGAGTTTGCCCGGCGTGATCGCGCGCGTGGTGTGGGTGAAATCGGGCCGGCTCGAGGTGTTGTGGAAAAAAGAGCTGCGGCCGAAAACGCGGGCGGCGGATCGGGAGCCGCAGGAGTTTGCGGTGGAGGTGCCGGAGCGGGGCGGGTGGGTGGCGCTGACGATGGTGTCGGCGGATGCGACGACGAATGCGTGGGGGCATGGTTGGTGGCGGGGCGTGCGTGTGGAGACGGAGGCGCGGCGTTGAGGTGGAGATTGCGCTGGCGGTGGGGAGCTCGCGGGGTTTGCTGGCGGTTTCATGGATCTCCCTCGTTCGATCCGCGCGAAGCGGCTGGTGTTTTGGGGCGCTGCGGCGGTGGTCGGCGGGTTGATGTGGCTGGCGTGGTGGCGGAATCACGCGCTGCTGCGGGATTTCATCGATTACGGGCTGGTGATGGCGGCGGTGGGGCGGATGCAGGCGGGCGAGCGGCCGTATGTGGATTTTTTGACGCCGATCCAGACGCTGCAGTTTACGTTGAACGCGTGGGCGGAGGCGGTGTGGGGGCCGCGGTATTTGAGTCTGACTTACGCGGGGGTGGTGTTCGCGCTCGGGAGTTTCGCGGGGCTGACGTGGGTGCTGGTGAAGCCGTTGGGGCGGTGGGTGGCGTTGCTGGTGGCGGGGACGGTGGTGGTGGCGTCGTCGACGCAGCACACGATCATCTGGTATAACGCGATGGGCGTGACGTGGCTGGCGGCGGTGGTGTGGCTGGCGGCGGGGCGGAGCGAGACGGAGCGGGGCGAGCGGTTGCGGTGGATCGCGATCCTCGCGGTGTTGTGGCTGGGCGGGATGACGAAGCTGACGTATCAGGCGGCGGCGCTGGCGTTCGCGATGTTGTTTGCGGTGCAGGCGGCGGTGCGCGGGGAGTGGACGTGGCGACGCGCGGTGGGGCGCGGCGCGAGTTATGTGGGGGCGGGGACGGTTTTGCCGTTGGCGACGGAGATGGCTTACACGGGAGCGAGTTTTCAGCAGTGGGCTTACAGCGTGGTGCAGATGGCGGGTTCGCGGGTGGATCTGTTGAAAACGCTCATGACTCCGGTGCATTACCGGTGGACGCCGCACGACTACTACAAGCCGATGTTTTTTCACTTCGTGGGGCTTTGGGGGGTGGCGTTGCTGGTGGTGATCGGCGGGCTGGTGGCGCGCGGGTTGGGGCGGAGCGGACGGGGGCGGGGCGTGGAGTGGGTGTTTCTGGCGGCGAGTTTGTCGGGGGCGTGGATTTGCGGCGGGGTGTTGTTGGCGACGAATTTCGAGATCGCGTATCTGGCGGGCGCGGCGTGGCTCGCGATGGCGGCGGGGATCGTGGTGGCGTTTGCGGGAAGGAGTGGCGCGGGCGGGGTGGATCGGGCGACGAAGGGTGTGCTGGCGGCGGCGGCGTTGAGTCTGGCGGTGCCGGCGTGGATCTCGGCTTGGGAAGGAGCGCGGGCGGTGTGGGCGCCGGGCGAAATGGATCGCGCGGACCTGGTGTCGACGGACGGGTTGCCGGCGGAGTTCGGTTATTTGCGCGGGATGAAGATCAACACGGCGCGGCGGGCGGCGTTGATGGAGTTGGCGGAGAAGAAGGCCGGGTGGGACGCGCAGGGGATTCCGGGCAGCAGCTATTATTTCATCAATGGAACGGAGTGGCTGGTGCGCGTGGTGCCGGAGGCGCGGCATCGCGGGCTGCCGTTGTGGTTGTTTCGCGGGACGACGATCACGGAGAACGAAGTCGAGCGGATCAACGGGCTGCTCACGCGCGGGGCGACGGTGCAGGTGATCGTGGAGGATGAGGCGTGGGACGTGGCGTATCAGGGGATCCGGGAGGTGTTGGCGGAGCGGTATTCTTCGGAGGAGATTGGGTTGTTTCGGGTGAACCGGTTCGACCCGATGTTGGTGCGGGACGTGTTGGAGAATCCGGCGCGTTTCGCGGAGGATGTGGGATCGAACGTGCTCTCGCGGGCGATGCGGGTGGCGAGGGGGGCGTTCGAGCTGCGGCCGAGCGAGCGGGGGCGGTATCTTTGCAGTCCGGTGGAGTCGCGCCTGGACCTGGATTTCGCGGTGCAGGGGTTGTCGGGCGAGGTGATCGCGGAGCTGCTGCCGAATGTGCGGGCGGAGGTGCCGGTGGTGTTTCGGGTGCGCGAGAGCGAGCCGGCGGGTGGCGGGCGGGTGTTGTGGGAGAAAACGCTGCTGCCGACGGCGGGTGCGCGATGGGTGGCGGAGCGGTTTGCGGTGGAGGCGGGCGGAAAGAAGCTGGCGCTGGAGATGGAACTGTCGGGGGGCGCGAAGGCGGAAGGAGGATGGCGGGGGTTGAAGATCGATCGGGCGGATCCGGAGTCGGCGCAGCGACCGTTTCCGGTTGATCGGGCGTTGAAGGAGCTGGCGGTGAGCGACGGGTGGGCGTCGGCGTTGTTTCGCGACGGCGGGGTGCGGCCGGTGGAGTTCGCGAGTTTTGGTTTGGACAATCACGCGGGGTCGAGGAACGGCGTGCCGGAGTTGTTCGTTCACGTGGCGGGCGAGGTGTGGTTCAGGCTCGATGGTCCGGCGAAGCGGTTGCGCGGGGAGTTTGGGGTGCGCGAAGGCCTGTGGGAGAATGCGAGTGCGACGAAGGGATTNCGGGCGACGGTGGTGCAGGCGGGCGGCGGGCGGTTCGAGGTGTTGCATCGGCAGGACCTGTGGCGGGACGACGAGGCGGTGCGGAAGCCGCAGACCTTCGACGTGGCGCTGCCGGAGGCGGAGGGCTGGATCGGTTTGATGATCACGCCGCTCGATGTGGAGAACAGCTCGTGGGGGCAGGCGTGGTGGCGCGGGTTCGAGGCGGAGTGAAGGCGTGGGGCGCGGGTAAATTTCGGATCGCGCCGGAGGGTGCGCGACGTTCACTGGCGCAATGAATTACCCCCTGAGTTGGAAGGCTGGCGTGCGTTGCGCGGTGTTGTTCGTGGTGTGCGTGTGCGGTGGAATCGCGCTGCGAGGCGAAGGTTCGAAGCTGCGCTTCGATGCGGAGCGGCTGGGCCGGTTGGATCGGGTGATCCAGGAGCATGTGGACACGCAACGGATCGCGGGAGCGGTGATGTATATCGTGCGCGACGGCGAGACGGTGAAGCTGCAGACTTACGGGCAGCAGGATCTCGAGGCGGGGAAGCCGATGGCGAAGGATGCGATTTTCCGGATCGCGTCGATGAGCAAGGCGGTGACGACAGTCGCGGCGTTGATGCTGTATGAGGAAGGGAAGTTCATGTTGCGCGAGCCGCTGGAGAACCACCTGCCGGCGTTCAAGAACTCGATGGTGGCGGTGCCGGCGCCGGAAGGGGCGGCGGAAAAATATGTTTTGGTGAAGGCGAAGCGGCCGATCTGGATTCGCGATTTGATGACGCACACGGCGGGTTTGACGTATGGCACGTCGGGCGATCTGGCGCACGCGGCGTATAAGGCGGCGGGGCTCACGGGGTGGTATTTTGCGGACAAGGACGAGACGATCGGGGAAGCGATCGATCGGTTGGGCGCGCTGCCGCTGCACGGTCATCCGGGCGAAGCGTGGCAGTATGGGTTTGGGACGGATGTGTTGGGGCGGCTGGTCGAGGTGGCGTCGGGGATGCCGCTGGACCGGTTCATCGAGGAGCGGATTTGTCGTCCGCTGGGGATGAAGGACACGCATTTCTTCCTGCCGCCGGAGAAGGCGGGGCGGCTGGCGAACGTGTATGGTTGGGAGGACGGGAAGCTGGTGTTGAAGGAAACCGCGGAGAACAGCCGCTATGTGCATGGGCCGCGGAAGTGTTTCTCGGGCGGGGCGGGGCTGCTTTCGACGGCGGAGGATTACGGGAGGTTTTTGCAGATGCTCTTGAACGGCGGCGAGCTGGACGGCGTGCGGCTGTTGAGCCCGAAGACGGTGGAGCTGATGCACGCGAATCACACGGGAGCGAAGTATTCGCGGGACACGGCGGCATTTGGGTTGGGCTTCTGGGTGAACGAAGATCCGGGTGCTTTCGGCGAGCTCGTGGGGGAGGGCGCGTTTGGCTGGGGCAGCGCGTATTATCCGCAGTATCTCGTCGACCCGAAGGAGAAGATTGTGGCGCTGTTGATGACTCAGCTGGCGCCCGCGGGCGCGCTCAATCTGAACCAGCGGTGGAAGGTGCTGATGTATCAGGCGCTGGTGGAGTGAGGGTGGGCGCGATGGGGGGCACCGCGCCTCCATCGAAACCCTAAAACTTGTAGCTGAGGAGGGTGCCGAGGCCGAGGTCGGGGCTGGCGTCGTTGAAGCCGACGAGGATGTAGCCGAGGACGTTCCAGGTTTCGTTCGGCGTGTAGGAGACGAAGCCGAGGGCGTCGGTGCCGTTTTCGGCGCCGTCGATGATGCGGTAGCGCCAGTCGTAGGCGGCGCCGACGATGGTGGTGTCGTTCACGCGGAAGGCGGCGCCGGCGGTGGCGTAGAAGCCGTCCTCGAGCTGGAAAGAGGTGTTGGAGCCGAGGAAGCGATAGCCGACGTTGGCGAAGGGCGTGATGACTCCAAAATTCTGATACACGTCGAACTGGACGTAGTAGTCGGTTTCGCCGGTGCCGAGGCCCTTGTCTTCGTCGGCGGTGCCGAATTTCACGCGGGTGGTGAAGTCGATGTTGAGTTCGCCGGGAACGGGGCGGAGGTGGTAGGTGCCGGAGACGGTGATGTCGCCGAGGCCGGATTCGGAGCTGGTGATGGGGCGGGTGGGCGCTCCGCCGCCTCCGCCGCCGCCGGTGCCGCCGCCCGCGACGACGGTAGCCGGGCCTTCGATGGTGATGAAGGGGATGCTGGCTTTGAAGGCCCAACGGCCTTGGTCGTAGTTGAGGTGGAGCGGGATGAAGGTGACCTCGGTGTCCTGCGCGAGGCCGTAGCTGCCGCGGCTGTAGTCGTAGCCGACGCCGAGCTTGATGTTTGCGGGGGTTTCGACGGGGTCGGGCGCGGTGGTGTCTTGCGCGAACGCGAGGGCGGGCAAGGTGAGCAGGGCGAGGGCGCGGAGGAGGAGCGAGTTCATGATGCGGGGAAACGTAGGGCGGGAGGGGAGGATAGGAAAGCGCCCCGGGACATGGAGTTCCCGGGGCGCAAGGGACCGCGGAATGGGTTAGCGGTTCACCTTGGCGGAGGCCTGCGCGGCGGCTTCGACGGTGGCGACGGCTTCGGCGTAGGCTTCGAACTCGGAGGCGAGCCGGGTTTGGGCGTTGGAAACGGCGTCGCCGCTGGCGCGGCGGGCCTCGCGGAGGCTTTGACGGAGGGCGGACTCGCGATTGCGGACCTCCATGTAGGCGTTGTTGAAGCGCTCGCGGGCTTCGCCGCGAAGGTCGTCGGCGGAGCGGCGGAGCAGGGCGAGGGCGCGACCGGCGGCTTCGACGGAAGCGTCGATTTGGGTGTTTACGGTTTCGCGGGCGGGGCCGGTGGCGCTGCGGATTTGCGCGGCCATTTCGCGGGTGTTGAGCGATGCGGCGATGTTGCTTTGGGGGGCGGTGTCCGCGGAGAGGCCGCGGGTGTCGAGCGCGCCGCGGGTGGTGCTGTCGACCGACGCCGAGGTGCTGGCGGGTTGCTGTGCGGCGGCGGCTGATTGTTGGGCGGCGCTGCTGGCGGCGGGGGCGGAAGGGATCGAGGGCGGAACGGTGGGGAGGTTGGCCACGGCCTGAGAGGCGGTTTGCGTGGCTGAGTTGACCGCTCCGGTGACCTGAGCCGAAGCCATCGACGCGAGCGCCGAAACGAAGGTCAAAAGGGTGATATTTCGAGTGTGGTTGCGGGTCATGGTGATGCCTTTGAGGCAACGCTATAGACCCGACCCGAAATTTTGGTTCTGCGGCGGAAAAAATTGTCCCGCGGTGTGCTACGGGGGATTTCCGAAGGTTCCGTGCGAGGCGGAAATTTACTTCGAATCAGGGGCGGCGGGGAAGGCGAGGAGCGTGCCGTGGACGTCGGCGGCGATGACGAGATCGCCGGCGAGCGCGAGGGATCCGGCGATGCCGTTGAAGGGGGCGTCGGAGGGAGTGGCGGTGGCGTGGCGCCAGCGAATCGCGCCGGTCTGGCGATCGAGTGCGACGATGCCGCCGCGGTGGGTGATGACGGTGCCGTCGATGTTTCGGCCGGCGGTGCCGGCGAACACGGTGTCGGAGGTGACGACGGGCGAGCCCCACGAGAGGCCGAGGACGTCGGTGGACCAGAGTGGGCGGCCGTCGCGCGGGGCGAGCGCGCTGACGCGGCGGAAATCGGAGCCGCCGATGTAGAGCGTGTTGTCGGCGAGGCGCGCGGTGGATTCGACCCAGGAGAACCAGTAGGTTTTGCGCCAGCGGGTGGCGCCGGTGTTGGCGTCGAGGCCGTAGAGAAAGGTGTCGCGGCAGCCGATGATCACGCGATCGCCGGCGACGACGGGCGCGGAGACGAGCGGGCCGGGGAGCGTGATGCGGAAGCGTTCGCGGCGGTTGCGGCGGTGGAGGGAGAACAGGGTGCCATCGTAGCAGGCGGCGAGGAGGTATTCGCCGTGGAGGGCGACGGGCGCGTAGAGCGGGGCGGACGTGGCGTGGCGCCAGACGACGCGGCCGGAGCGGGCGTTGATGGCGTAGAGGTGGCGATCGGTGGAGCCGACGTAGAGGATGCCGCGGGCGTCAAGAACGGGGGCGGCGGAGCGGTGGTTGAAGGTTTCGTTGCGGGGCGGGGCGTCGGCGTCGGGCGTGTCGGTGTTTTCGTGGAGATCGAGTTGCCAGAGAAGCGCGCCGTCGGCGCGGGAGAGCGCGAAGAAATGGCTTTGTTCGTCGAGGAGGTAGAGCGCGTCGGCGGTGACGAGGATGTCTCCAAAAAATGGATGCGGGCCGGTCCAGGTCCAGAGCGGTTCGCCGTCGGCGGCCTGGAGGGCGTGAACGCGGCCGTCGGTGGCGGCGACGTAGACGGTGTTTTCGTGGACGGCGGGCGAGCTCCAGACGGGGGCGCCGAGGGAGCGTTGCCAGCGCGGGGCGGGAGCGGGAGGAAGATCGGGCGGCGGAGGCGGTTCGGCGAAGGTGCCGCCGCGACGGAGACGGACGGAGAGGCGGGTGGGGGCGAAAGTGCCGAGGAGTTCGTCGCCGTTGCGGGTGAGGACGAGTTGGAGCGGGGCGAGGGTGAAGGTGTCGTCGCGGATGTCGGCGGCGCCGAAATTCACGGTGTGGAGAAACATCTCGGGGAAGTGGAGGCTGACGAGAAGGCCGTCGGGCGTGGGCGTGAAGGCGAGGCCGAGGTCGGCGCGGGTGTCGGGCGCGGTGATCTCGCCGGTCCAGATGCCGGCGAAGTCGGACGGGGCGGCGTGGAGCGAAGGCGAGAGGAGCGGGAAGAGGGATGCGACGGCGGCGAGGAGGACGGTGAGGCGGCGCATGGGCGCGGTTTTGCGGGGAGAGGAAGGCGGAGGCAAAGCTTGGTTTTGGGATCAAGTATGCGGTTGCGGGCGCGAGCGGGGCGCGGGCATCGTGGCGGCGGATGGCGAAGACAGCGGCAGCGAACGAGCGAAGGTGGCGCGCGGTGGCGGCGGGGATCGGCGTGGCGGGAATGGGCGTGTGGCTGCTGGCGCCGTGGTGGCGGAATCACGCGCTGCTTCTGGATTTTTGCGATTACGGGCTGGTGATGGCGGCGGTGGGGCGGATGGGAGCGGGGGAGCGGCCGTATTTGGATTTTGTTACACCGATCCAGACGCTGCAGTTCGTGGTGAGCGCGGGGGCGGAGAAGGTGTGGGGGGCGCGGTATTTGAGTCTCACCTACGCGAACGCGGTGTTCGTGGCGGGGAGTTTCGCGGCGCTGGCGGCGGTGTTGTGGCGGCGGCTGGGGGCGGTCGCGGCGATCGTGGTGGCGGCGGCGGTGGTGGCGGGGTCGGCGGGGCAGCACACGATCGTGTGGTATAACGCGGTGGGCACGGTGGTGCTGGCGGCGGTGGTGTGGTTGTTGGCGGGAACGCGCGAGGGCCGGTGGAGCGCGCGGGTGCTGGCGGGGGTGTGGGTGGCGTTGTGGTTGGGCGGGATGACGAAGCTGACGTATCAGGTGGCGGCGCTGGCGTTCGCGGGGGCGATGACCTTGCGCGCGGGCCGGGTGGGCGAGGTGACGTGGCGGCGGGCGCGGTGGGCGCTGTATGGGCACGTGGTGTTTGGGGTGATCGCGCCGGTGGCGACGGAGCTGGCGTGGACGGGCGCGACGCCGGAGCAGTGGGTTTACAACGTGATCGCGCTGCCGGTGGAGTTTCGGGTGAACATGCTCGGGCAGCTGGCGAGCGCGGGGTTTTATTTTCACACGCCGCACGACTACTACAAACCGCTGCACTTCACGTATGCGGGCGCGTGGGGCGTGGGGCTGCTGGCGGTCGTGAGCGGGATCGCGGCGTGGCGTATTTGGAAAATGGAGACACGGCGGGCGGCGCGCGGAACGATGCTGGCGGTGCTGGGCGGCGGGGCGTGGATTTGCACGGGCGTGATTCTGGCGACGAACATGGACATCGCGTATCTCGCGGGGGCGGCGGCGCTGGTGTTGGCGACGGGCATCGCGCTGGCGGAGGCGGAGGGCGGGGCGGTGGGAAGAGGGCTGCGGGCGGTGCTCGTGGTGGCGGCGGTGACGCTGCTGGTGCCGGGGTGGCTGGCGGCGTGGCGGGGGACGCGAGCGTTGTGGGGGCACGAGCCGCTGGGGCGGGAGCGGATGCGGGCGGCGGACGAGTTGCCGGCGGAGTTCGGGTATTTGCGGGGCTTGAGGATCACGCCGTCGATGTTCGCGGCGTTGACGGAGTTTTGGGTGAAGAAGGAGACGTGGGCGGAGCGGGGGATTGGCGACGGAAAATATTATTTCACGAATGCGACGGAGTGGATGGTGCGGGTGATGCCGGAGGCGCGGCATCCCGGGCTGCCGTTGTGGCTGGCGGGGGGGACGACGTATTCGGAGAAGGACGCGTGGGTATTGGCGAACAGGATACGCGGGGGCGACGAGATCGCGGTGGTGGTGGCGCACGATGCGTGGAACCACTGGCTGCCGGACGTGCAGGCGGCGCTGAAGGACGGGTTTCGGGCGTTTCAGCTGAAGGAGCGGATTTTTTGTTATGTGTGGCGGGACAAGCCGGAGCCGCTGGAGGTGGCGATCAACACGCAGTCGAACCTGTATTTTCGCGGGGCGCGGGTGACGGGCGTGACGCCGGAGGTGCGGCTGGGGCCGAGGAATCTGTTTTATCTCGGGGGCGGCGATCCGCATCGGATCGACTGGGAGGGGCCGTTGTATCGGCTGAGCGGCGAGGCGGTGGGCGAGGTGCCGGCGGGGGCGGAGGCGCTGCGGCCGGTGTTTCGCGTGTATGCAAAAAATGGAGACGCGTTGGCGGACGTGTTGTGGGAGGAGGCGGTGGAGCTCGCGCCGGGCGCGGGTCCGGTGACGCGGACGTTTGCGGTGAGTCCGGGCGGGCGCGAGGTGAGCCTCGTGCTGCACATGCCGGACGGGGTGGCGGGCGATGTGGGGTGGCGGCGGCTGGAGACGCAGCACGCGGGGGCGGTGGGCGAAAATGCGCCGCGGGCGGTGAATCGGTGGCTGGAGCGGCGGGATCTGGGGGCGAGCGAGAGCGGGGCGTTGTTTGGCGACGGAGAGAAGCCGGCGGCGCTGGTGGCGTATGGGGACGTGCGCGTGGGAGACGGTGAGCTGGCGAGTGCGGCGCCGGGGGAGATTTGGTTTCGCGTGGATCGCGGGATCGGGGGAATCGCGGGCGAATACGAATGGCGCGGGCCGGCGGAGGTGGAGGCGGAGAACGTCGTGCGCGTGGGGGTGATTTATTACAAATCGGGACGATTCGAAGTGGGAGAGCGGGCGGAGTTGCGGCCGGGGGTGGAGGCGGGCGATCGGGCGGTGCGGCGATTCGAGGTGCGCGCTCCGGAGGGCGTGGGCTGGTTTGGGTTGGTGGTGACGACGCCGTGGGAGAATCGCGGGTCGGCCGGGAGCGTGGTGTGGCGAGGGTTGAGGATTCGGTAGGGTTGGAGCGCGAGCGAGTTCGTGGCCTGCGGGGCTAGCGGAGGCGGGGCGGGGTGGTGGGCGTGGCGAGGACGACGATGGCGATGCCGGCGGAGACGATGGCGGAGGCGATGAGGAAGAGGACGGTGGGGGTTTCGTGAAAGAGGAAGAAGGCCATGACGCCGGCGAAGATGAATTGGGCGGCGTTGCAGAGGCTGACGACCTGGCCGCGGATCTGGCGGAGGGCGTTGTTGAGGAGGGAGTGGCCGATGATGGTGGGAATAAAGGCGAGGCCGGCGAGGAGCGACCATTCGTAGAGCGAGTCGTAGGCGAAGGTGTCGAGCCAGGGGATTGCGGCGAGGAGGCTGAAGAGGCCGGCTTGGAAGTAGACGGGGATGACGTAGAGCCAGAGCGAGGGGAAGTCGCGGTTGGCGCGGCCGAGCGCGAGATACCAGGCGAAGAGGAGCATGGAACCGAAGCAGACGAGGTTGCCGAGGACGTCGCCGCTGCCGGAGAGGGCGTCGTGGGCGTTGAGGAGAAGGAGGCCGGCGATGGTGATGACGGTGCCGAGGATTTCGGGTCGGGTGATTTTTTCGCCGGCGAGGGGGTGGAGGAAGAAAGGGATGGCGACGGGGACGAGGTTAACGATGAGGGTGGCCTGGGCGGAGTAGGTGGTGCGGGCGCCGTAGGTCCAGGAGATGAAGTGGAGGGCGAGGACGAGGGCGGGGAGGGTGGTGCGGCGGAGGTGGGCGGAGGTGAAGGCGGCGCGGTGGCGGCGGAGTTCGAGGAAGAAGAGCGGGGCGAGGGCGGCGACGGCGAGGAGGAGGCGCGCCGGCGGAATGAGCATGGCGTGGGTGTGGCTGGCCTTGATCAGGATAACGGAGACGGAGCAGGCGAACACGCCGAGGAGGAGAGAAAGGTAGCGCCAGGCCATCGAAAGGCGAAGGTGATCGGGGAATTGCCGGAGTCGAGTGTTGGGCGGAGCGCGTAGGAACGGGGGAGGCGGCGAGCGTTCCATGGACGTTGGCGCGGCGCGCGTGGTGCGCGTCGGGCGATATCCCCATGATGAAGATTCGAGTTTGGCGCGGGTGTCTGGTCGTTGTCGCTTTTGGCGGGGCGGCGGTGGGGGAGGTGTGCGCCAAGCTGGTGCAGGTGCCGTTGCCGCGGCTCGCGACGATCCAAGCGGTGGCGAGCAATCAGTTCATGCTGCAGGGAGAGGTCGTGCGGCGGACGGAGATCGATTTCACGATGATCGTGCGGAACACGGAAGTCGTGACGGTGCAGGTGACGCCGGATACGGCGATCGTGCGGGGTGCGGAGACGATCGCGGTGGGGGATTTGCGGCCCGGGGAAAAGGTGGTCGTGAGCGTGATGCGCGGGGGCGAGGGGCGGTTGCTCGCGGTGAATGTGATGGTGCGGGATGCGGCGGGAGAATAGCGGACGGATTTACGATCTATGATTTGGAATTTATGATTTGAGATTTGAAACGGGGGAGGCGGAAGGAGCGCCGGCGAGCGGGCGGCCTACGCGGCGGAGGCGGGCGGCGCGGGTGAGGGGGAAGCGGATGAGGGCGTGGTAGAGCGCGAGGAAGACGAACATGCCGAGGAGGGCGTAGATGAGGCCCTCGGGCGTGGTCGGGACGGCGGGGCGGTAGATGTCCCAAGTGGCTTGCGCGATGGACGAGTCGACGTGGCGGAGGAAGACGAAGGGTTTTGACCAGACGGAGGCGTTTTGGATGGCGACCTGGGCGGACTCGAGTTCGGCGACGCGTTCGACGGAGGCGGACATGACACCGCCGAGTTTGGCGACGGCGGTGTCGGCGTTGGCGGAGGTTTGCGCGATGAGGCGGTCGAGGGTGAGGCCGGATTGCGTGGCGACGTCGCGGAACTGCGCGAGTTGACGGCGGGCTTCGTCGAGGTGACCGCCGAGCCGCTGGAGGTATTGCTGGATGAACTCGGGGGCCTGCGAAAAGACGAGGACGCCGAGGACGCAGAGCAGGCGATCGATGAGGCCGTCGCTGAGGCCAAGGAGGGCGCGGCCGGGGTTCATGATTGGGTATTTATGATTTTCGATTTTCGATCGGGACGGATCTTGAAATCGAGAATCGGGAAATCGGGGATATTGAAATTTGTTGGGGGAATTTGGGCATGAAAAAGGGCGGGGTGGAGACCCGCCCTGCGGGGAGTTAATTCAGGCCGCGGCGTTCGAGGAGGGGCTGAACGTCGGGATCGCGGCCGGTGAAGTTGCGGAAGAGGTTCATGGCTTCGTCGGCGCCGCCGCGGGAGAGGAGGAGCTTGCGGAAGCGATCGCCGTTTTCGCGTTTGAGGCCGCCGTTTTGTTTGAACCACTGGACGGTGTCGGCATCGAGGACCTCGCTCCAGATGTAGGAGTAATAGCCGGCGGAGTAGCCGTCGCTGGAGAAGATGTGCGAGAAATAGGTGCTGCGGTAGCGCGGCGGGACGGGCGCGAAATCGACACCGGCTTTTTTGAGGGCGGCGGCTTCGAATTCGAGGGCTTGGTCGGCGGAGGGGACTTCGTCGGCGCGGAGCTGGTGCCAGGATTGGTCGAGGAGCGACGCGGCGAGGTATTCGGTGGTGGCGTGGCCCTGGTTGAATTTTTTCGCGGCTTCGACTTTGGCGAGGAGTTCGGCGGGGAGCGGTTCGCCGGTTTTGTAGTGTTTGGCGTAGTTCTTCAGGATCTCCGGCCAGTCGGCCCACATCTCGTTTACTTGGGAGGGGAATTCGACGAAGTCGCGCGGAACGTTGGTGCCGCTGAAGCGCGGGAAATGAACGTCGGAGAACATGCCGTGGAGGGCGTGGCCGAATTCGTGGAAGGTGGTGATGACCTCGTCCCAGGTGAGGAGCGCGGGTTCGCCGGGCTGGGGTTTCGGGACGTTGAGGTGGTTGGCGACGACGGGTTTGAGGCGGAAGAGGCCGGATTGGGCGACGTATTCGTTCATCCACGCGCCGCCGCGTTTGGAGGGGCGGGCGTAGGGATCAAAGAGGAAGAGGGCGAGCGGGGTGCCGTCGGCTTCGAAGACCTCGAAGACGCGGACGTCTTCCTGATAGACGGGGAGGTCTTTGCGCTCCTGGAAGGTGATGCCGTAGAGCTGGGTGGCGGCGAAGAAGACGCCGTTGATGAGGACGTTGTTGAGCTCGAGGTAAGGTTTGAGCTGGGACTCGTCGAAATCGTAGCGGGCCTGGCGGACTTTTTCGGCGTAGTGGGCCCAGTCCCAGGATGCGAGTTGGAAGCCGCCGTTTTCGCGGTCGATGATCTGCTGCATGTCGGCGGCTTCGCGGCGGGCGTTGGCGACGGCGGGTTTGGCGAGGTCGGCGAGGAGTTTGTTGACGGTGCCGACGTCCTGGGCGGTTTGCTCGGAGAGCTGGTAGGCGGCGTGGTGGGGGAAGCCGAGGAGCGCGGCGCGTTCGGCGCGGAGTTTGGCGGCGCGGGTGATGTTGGCGCGGTTGTCGAATTCGCCGCCGGAGCTGCCGCGGGCGAGCGAAGCTTTCATGATGCGCTCGCGGGAGGCGCGGTGGGTGAGCGAGGTGAGGGCGGGCTGGCCGGTGGTGTTGAGGAGGCGGACGACGAATTTGCCGTCCTTGCCGTCTTCCTTGGCGGCGTCGGCGGCGGCGGTGATTTCGGCTTCGGAGAGGCCGGCGAGTTCGTCGCGGGAGTCGAAGACGACGGAGGCGGCGTTTTTCTCCTTCAGGACGTTTTGGGCGAATTGCGTGTAGAGCATCGCGAGCTCGGCGTTGAGGGCCTTGAGCTTGGTTTTGTCGGCTTCGGAGAGTTTGGCGCCCGCGCGGACGAAGTCCTTGTAGTAGCGTTCGAGGACGCGTTTCGATTCGGGGTCGAGGTCGAGGGCGTCGCGTTGATCGTGGAGGGCTTGGATGCGGGCGAAGAGTTTGCCGTCGAGGAGGATGGTGTCGAAGTGCGCGGAGAGTTTCGGGGCCATGGCGGCCTCGATTTCCTGGATGGCGGGATTTGTGTGCGCGGAGGCGAGGGAGTCGAAGACGATGTTGACGCGTTGGAGGAGCTGGCCGGAGCGTTCGAGGGCGACGATGGTGTTGTCGAAGGTGGGGCGCTCGGGGTTGTTGGCGATGGTGGCGACCTCCTGGAGGTGTTCGGCCATGCCGCGCTCGAAGGCGGGCGTGTAGTGCTCGTCCTTGATCTTGTCGAATTGCGGGTAGTGGTAGGGGAGGGGGCTTTCGGTGTAGAAAGGATTGTCGTCCATGGAGGCGGCGGAGGCGGTCGTGGCGGCGAGTCCGAGCGAGACGGCGGCGAGGGTGAAGAGGCGCGGCAACTCCCGCGCGGAGGTGGAGTTTTGCATGACGCGTAGCGTGTGCGGGGGCGGACGGCTGGCAAGGAGGAGGTGAGGGCGGGCGGGGGTGGCGGATGGTCAGCAGGGCGGCTGATTCAAGTATTGGTGTAACTTTGCGAGGCCGGGCGTGTTGTCGGAATATGCCAGCGTCTGCCGTTGGAGTGCGTTTGTCGGGCGAGTTGGGTGTTCCGCTTCGTCGCGGAATACTCGCGCTTCGTCGCAAAGGCGTTTCCAGCGGAGTGGGCGCGCGGCAAGAACGCTCTCGTTCGTAGTTATCAGTTGTGTTGTGCGGAGGGGTCGTTGTGGGCCCCTCCGCACGTGTTTTCGGCGAACGAGACGGGCCGCTTGCCAAGGCGGCGGCGATTTCCAACCCTCGCGCACCCTTCACGCACCGAACTATGAATCCGGCTCCCGCCTCTGCTCCTGCTCCGCGTCCGTCGAACGGCGCTCCAAAGAAGAAAAAGTCGAAGATGAAGTGGTTCATCGTCGGCGGAGTCGTGTTGCTGGTGGTGTTGATCGCCGGCGCGAAGATGCGCGGCCGGGGCAATCAGGGAGCGGTGACGGTGACGACGGAGAAGGTGATCGTGAAGACGATCACGCAGATGGTGACGGCGACGGGGAAGGTGCAGCCGGAGGTGGAGGTGAAGATTTCGCCGGAAGTCGCGGGCGAAATCATCGAGTTGCCGGTGAAGGAAGGGAATGTGGTGAAGAAAGGCGATTTGCTGGCGAAGATTAAGCCGGACTTTTATCAGGCCCAATACGAGCAGCAGGAGGCGAACCTTGTGGCGGCGAAGGCGATGGCGGTGCAGAACAAGGCGCAGCTCTTGAAGGCGCAGGAGGATTTCAAGCGGTCGCAGGATCTTTATGGGAAGAATCTGATTTCGGATTCGGATTTCACGGCGGCGCGGACGCAGCTGGAGGTGGCGCAGGCGACTTACGACAATGCGCTGGCGCAGATCCGGCGGACGGAAGGTTCGCTGAATCAGGCGGCGGATCAGCTGAGCAAGACGACGATTTATGCGCCGATGGACGGCACGGTGAGTTCGCTCACGAGCGAGGCGGGCGAGCGCGTGGTGGCGACGGGGCAGTTCACGGGCACGGAGATGATGCGGATCGCGGACCTGGCGAACATGGAGCTGCGCGTGAAGGTGAACGAGAACGACATCGTGAACGTGAAGATCGGAGATCGCGCGACGATCGCGATCGACGCGTATCCGGGACGCAAATTCACGGGCACGGTGAAGGAGATCGGCAGCTCGGCGGCGACGACCGGCACGGGCGGCGCGGCGCAGGGGAACCAGAGCGTGAGCGACGAGGTGACGAACTTCCTGGTGAAGATCAAAATCGCGGAAAACGACGTTCAGCTGCGGCCGGGGATGAGTGCGACGGCGGACATCGAGACGCAGACGGTGGAGAATGTGCTGGCGGTGCCAATCCAGAGCGTGACGGTGCGCGCCGAGGGCGGGCTGACGTCGGAGGAGTTTCAGCAGAAGATGGCGAAGGACGCGCAGGAGAAATCGGGGAATGCGCTCGAGGCGCAGGACGAGCGGGCGGAGGCGCGGCGGAATCGCGATCGGCTGCAGCGGGTGGTGTTCCTGAAGACCGGTGACACGGTGAAAATGGCGCCGGTGGAGACGGGCATCGCGGACATGACGCACATCGAAGTGAAGAGCGGCGTGAAGGAAGGGGATGAAGTCGTGTCGGGCAGCTACGCGGCGATCAGCCGGCGTTTGAAGGATGGAATGAAAGTGCAACTCGAGAAGCCGAAGAAGGCGGACGAGAAGAAGTGAGCGAGAGCGCGGCGCTTTCGAAACGACGACATCGATGATTCCTCCTACCGCTCCTGCCGAGGGAATGCCGCGGATCGTGCGGCCGCCGGGTGAGCTCGTGATCGAGATTTCCGGCGTGACGAAACTCTATCGCATGGGCGAGGAGATCATCCATGCGCTGCGCGGGGTGGCGTTGAGCATCCGGCGCAACGAGTATCTCGCGATCATGGGGCCGTCGGGCTCGGGNAAGTCGACGTTGATGAACATGCTCGGNTGTCTGGATACGCCGACGGCGGGCGANTATTATTTCAACGGGAAGAGCGTNGCGCACATGGATGACGACGAGCTGGCGGACATCCGGAATCGCGAGATCGGTTTTGTGTTTCAGACCTTCAACCTGCTGCCGCGGTCGNNNGCGNTGCACAANGTGGAGCTGCCGTTGATNTACGCGGGCATGGCGCCGAATGAACGGCGGGAGCGCGCGCGGGTGGCGCTCGAGAACGTGGGGCTGGGGCATCGGATGCATCACAAGCCGAACGAGCTTTCGGGCGGTCAGCGTCAACGCGTGGCGATCGCGCGGGCGCTGGTGAACAATCCCTCGATCATTCTGGCGGACGAGCCGACGGGGAATCTGGATTCGAAGACGGGCGTGGAGATCATGGCGCTCTTCGAGCAGCTGTATGAGCAGGGCAACACGATCATCGTGGTGACGCACGAGGAGGACATCGCGCGGCATGCGCGGCGGATCGTGCGGTTGCGGGACGGTTTGATCGAGAGCGACGAGAAGGTGGGGTGAGCGGGGCATGAAGGCGGAAACGTGTCAGTCTGAGCGAGGAGGCCGGCGGTGACGCGGCTGGTGTATGAAGTGACGGAGGCGTTTCGGATCGCGTTTGCGCAGATCCGGGCGAACAAGATGCGTTCGGTGCTGACGGCGCTGGGCGTGATCATCGGCATCGTGGCGGTGACGCTGATGGGGACGGCGATCCGGGGGATCGACATCGGGTTTCAGCGAAGCCTGGCGATGCTGGGCGACGATGTGCTCTACGTGCAGAAGTGGCCGTGGCAGGGCGTGGAGGACTGGTGGAACTACGAGAACCGTCCGATGCTGGAACCGATTCACGCGGCACGGCTGAACCAGATCATCGAGGCGACGCCGAACTCGCTGTTGCAGATCGCGGTGCCGGTGCTGGGGCGCGGCGAGGCGGTGAAGGCGGGGAAGCAGCAGGTGAGCAACGTGTATGTGTTTGGGACGACGGCGGACTACGCGCAGCTGATGTCAGCGGATTTTGAATACGGGCGTTTGTTCAACGAGGCGGAGGCGACGAGCGGGCGGCAGGTGTGCGTGCTGGGGTTCGACGTGGCGGAGCACTTGTTTCCGGGGCGGCCGGCGCTGGACGAGACGGTGTTGATCCGCGGGCAGCCGTTCGCGGTGATCGGCGTGCTGGCGAAGCAGGGATCGTTTCTCGGGTTGTTCAGCATGGATGCGCAGGCGATTTTGCCGCTGAACGCGTATCGGAAGTATTTCGGGCTGAGCTGGCGCGGGACGGATGTGCGCGTGAAGGTGAAGGACAAGAACCGGCTCGACGACGCGCAGGAGGAGTTGATCGGCGCGATGCGGCGGGTGCGCGGGCAGCTGCCGGGCGAGCGGGACAATTTTTCGGTGAATCAGCAGCAGGCGTTCAAGAAGCAGCTGGATCCGTTGAAGTCGGGGATCGCGGTGGCGGGGTTGGGGATCACGGGGCTGTCGCTGTTCGTGGGCGCGATCGGGATCATGAACATCACGTTTGTGAGCGTGAAGGAGCGGACGAAGGAGATCGGGACGCGGAAGGCGTTGGGGGCGCGGCGGCGGACGATTCTGCTGCAGTTTCTGATCGAGGCGGTGTCGATTTGCCTGATCGGGGGAATGGTGGGGCTGGCGCTGACGTATGGGATTTGCCAGCTCGTCCAGCGCGGGATGCCGGCGCTGCCGGTGGAGTTTTCGATGAATCTGGTGTTCGTGAGCATGGCGGTGTCGGTGCTCACGGGGATCGTGTCGGGCTTCGCGCCGGCGTGGGGGGCGTCGCGGTTGGATCCGGTGGTGGCGCTGAGATACGAGTGAGGAAACGCACATGGGAATCGGCGAAATTCTAAGAATGGCGTTCGTGTCGTTGGGCGTGAACAAGCTGCGGTCGTTGCTCACGATGGCGGGGATCACGATCGGGGTGTTTTCGGTGATCGGGGTGATGACGGTGGTGGCGGGTTTGCGCGGGTCGATCGAGTCGGGGTTGAACGTGCTCGGGTCGAATGCGTTTCAGTTTCAGAAATGGCCGGCGGGGATTCAGACGGGCGGGCAGGATCGGCGGAAATACGAGAAGCGGCGGAACATCACGCTGGAGGAGGCGCTGCGCTACCGGCGGTTGATGGAGGAGGTGTCGCAGGTGGTGAGCCTGGAGTTGTATCTGGACGGGCGGAAGGCGCAGGCGGTTTATGAAAACCGGAAGACGACGCCGGGGCTGACGTTTTGCGGAACGAACGAGCACTATCTCGCGGCGAACCAGTATACGATCGAGGCGGGGAGGAATTTGAACGAAACGGACCTCGAGCTGGCGCGGCCGGTGTGTCTGATCGGGCAGGACGTGGTGGAGAAGCTGTTTTTGTCGGAGCCGCCGCTGGGGAAGGTGATCAAGGTGGCGGGGCACACTTACACGGTGGTGGGGTTGCTGGCGCGGAAGGGGACGTCGTTTGGGCAGAGCCAGGACGGGATCGTGATCGTTCCGATCACGCGCTATTCGGTGGACTTCGGGAGCCTGACGCAGTCGGTGAACATCGCGACGCAGGCGCCGTCGCAGGTGGTGTATCAGGAAACCTTGGACAAGGCGATCACGGTGATGCGGATCGTGCGCGGGCTGGAGGCGGAGGAGGAGAACGATTTCGAGGTGTTTTCGAACGAGTCGTTGATCGCGGCGTTTGCGAAGGTGGCGAACGTGGTGGGNGCGGGGGCGTTNGTGATCAGCGCGATCGCGCTGCTGGCGGCGGGNGTGGGGATCATGAACATCATGCTCGTGAGCGTGACGGAGCGGACGAAGGAGATCGGGATTCGGAAATCGATCGGCGCGCGGCGGCGGAGCATTCTCACGCAGTTCCTGATCGAGTCGGTGGTGATTTCGCTCGCGGGCGGAGTGGCGGGAATCGTGTTGGGCGTGCTGGCGGGGAACGGGATCGCGCTGTGGATGAACGCGTCGATCGTGTTTCCGTGGGACTGGGCGGCGATCGGGTTGATCGTGTGCTCGGGGATCGGCGTGGGGTTTGGGTTTTATCCGGCGTGGAAGGCGGCGCGGTTGGATCCGATCGAGGCGCTGCGGTATGAGTGAGGAGATTTTCGAATTTGGATTTTCGATTTTCGATTTTTGCAAGGCGACTGAACGGGGCTATTTTCGCCGGTTGCGCAGGAGCGTTTTGCGGGAACCGACCATGATGGCGGTGAGTTCGTCGGCTTCCTGGAGCAGGCTCTCGGTTTTTGTGGCGGGCATCCGTTCGGCCTCGGGAGCACCAATCGAGAATCGGAGATCGTGAATCGAAAATCCTGTCAGCCGCGGCGGATTTCGGAGCCTTGGAAGCGGATTTGGATGCGGAAGACTTTTTTCACGCGGCAGGTGATCTGGCCGGTCTGGAGGTCGACTTTGTCCGGGACCTCGATGCGATGGATGTCGACGACGGCGTGGTAGCCGCGTTCGGAGAAGATATCGATGAGCATCGCGAGCGCGGTGGGGTCGTCGAGGAGCGGTTCCTCGGTGTTGATGAGCGCGACGCCGGAGATCGAGTGCCGCAGGACGATCGGCATGATCTTGCGGGTGATGAAGGTGACGACCTGCGCGAAGAGTTCGGGCTGGCCGAATTCGTAGCTGTCGAGGCGTTTGACCAGTTCCTGGCGGGCGTGGATGATGATTTCGCTCGCGACGGGAAGGCAGCGGAGGCGGTCGACGGTGCGGGGGTCGAGCTCGAGCGTGCTCTGGTATTCGAGCTCCTTGATGATGTTTTGCTCGACCTCGGCGATGGGGCCCTGGGCGTTGATGAAGTGGTAGTGGAAGATCTCCTTGAGGGATTGGAGGGCGTCCCAGGTCTGCTCCTTGAAGACGCGGTAGCGGCGCTGGGCGAGAGCTTCGTCGTGGTCGGTGGCGCGGTCTTCCCAGAGGGTGCCGACGCCGGTGCGGAGGACTTCCTCGTTGTGGATGCGGGTTTGGGCGCCGCGCTTGAGCTGGCGAGCGATGGATTCCTTCTCGTCGACGAAGAGCACCATGATGTGGATCGTCGGGTGGCGGAAGTGGATGCCGAGCGGTGTATTGAAAAACTCNCGNCGCAGGGCGTGCATCTTGTTGACGAGNAGCTTGAGGCACTCGACCTGGACNTNGGTGCGCGGGAAGCCGTCGATGATGACAGCCGTCGCGGTAGACGGGCTTGAGGAGTTCGCGGAGGAGAAGGCTGACGACTTCGCGGTCGCCGACCATGTTGCCGGCGTTCTTGAGCCGCTGGGCTTCGGGCGAGTCGAGGAGGGCGCTGATGACGACGGGCGGGCAGGTGAGGCCGCGGGCCTTGGCGATGAAGGCGGTGTTGGTGCCCTTGCCGGCGCCGGGGGCGCCGCCGAGGAGGATGATTTCCTTCGGGAAGCGGAGATTTTCGCGTCCGACTTCGGCTTCGAGGGCCTGCCAGACAGAGCCGAAGATCAGCTGGGCGTCCTTGATTTCCAAGTCGGTGAGCTTGCCGGCGGTCGGAAGCGGAGTGGCGGGAGGGCGGGGTTCGGCGGGGATGGAAGTCGGCATGTGAGGCGGATGGGGTTAGAGAGATCCGCCGACGGATTCGACAAAAGAAATCGGGCGCGGTGCGGGTCGGGGATTTCACGGTTGGAAAACACCGTGGATTCGCCCGACTTGGTCCCGGAAAAGTATCTAAAAAACGGATGCGCCGGCCGTGACAGGGTGGCCGTCGATTTTCCGTGCGGTTGTGCTCGCTATTGGGGCGCAGCGGGTTGCGGGTGCGAAGGCGGCGGGGAGTCGATGGCGTGAAAGGGCGCGAAAGGGCGGGTTCCGCGGAAAAACGGGCGCGAGGTTCCGTGACGAAGATTTCGCGGACGGAACAGGGCAATGAGGAGCCTGTCATTTCCCTCGACACTGCCCGCGGGCTTAGTCTGCGGGACAGTGAGTTGAAGCTGGACCTGGCGGGGCCGCGCAAGCGGCCCCGCCTTGGTTTTTATGGAGATCGAAATTGCCAGCTTCGGGTCCTGCGCTTCCTTCAACCCTTTCCAGCATGCGTGTTCTCATCGTCGATGATGAAGCCGGGATCCGTCGCACCACGCGGATTGCGGTCGAAACCCACGGTCACACCGCGGTCGAGGCGCCGAATGGCGCGCGGGCGGTGAAGATGGTCGAGGAGCAGGCGCATGACGCGTGCTTCCTCGATTTGAAGCTCGGATCGGAGGACGGGCTGGAGGTGTTGGAGAAGTTGTTGAAGGCGCAGCCGTCGCTGGCGGTGGTGATGTTCACGGCGTATGCGAACATCGCGACGGCGGTGGAGGCGATGCGGCGGGGGGCGTTCGATTTCATTCCGAAGCCGTTCACGCCGGAGCAGATTCGCGGGATCCTGGCGAAGATCGAGAAGGGGCGGGCGTTGCAGAATCGCGTGCAGGCGTTGGAGAGCCAGCTGGCGGATGCGTCGCCGGAGGTGGATTTGGAGAGCGCGGAGCCGGCGGTGCAGCGGGCGTTCGAGATCGCGTTCAAGGCGGCGGAGACGCCGGCGACGGTGTTGTTGCTGGGGCCGAGCGGAACGGGAAAGAGCGTGCTGGCGCGCGAGGTGCACAAACGGAGCAAGCAGAAGGATGCGGCGTTGGTGACGGTGAATTGTCCGAGCCTGTCGCGGGAGTTGTTGGAGAGCGAGTTGTTCGGGCATGTGAAAGGGTCGTTCACGGGCGCGGTGGCGGACACGATGGGGAAGGTGGCGGCGGCGGATGGCGGGACGTTGTTTCTCGATGAAATCGGCGAGCTGCCGCTGGAGATTCAGCCGAAGCTGTTGCGGTTGTTGCAGGAGCGGGAGTATGAGCGGGTGGGAGAGGCGAAGTCGCGGCAGGCGAATGTGCGGCTGATCGCGGCGACGAACCGGAATTTGGCGGAAGAGGTGAAGGCGGGGAGGTTCCGCGAGGATTTATATTACCGGATCAATGTGATTTCGGTGGTGCTGCCGGGGCTGCATGACCGGCCGTCGGATTTGCTGCGGTTTGCGGAGAACTATCGGAAGTTTTTCGCGGCGCGGATGGGGAAGAAAGTGACGGGGTTCACGCCGGCGGCGACGGGCGCGATGTCGGGCTACAAGTGGCCGGGGAATTTGCGGGAGCTGCGGAACGTGATCGAGCGGGCGGTGATTTTGTGTCCGGGGGAACAGATCGATCTGGCGGATTTGCCGGAGGAGTTCACGGGCGGGGCGAATCCGAAGGTGGCGGTGGGCGCGCGGGTGTCGCTCGAGGAGCTCGAGGCGGAGCACATTCGGCGGATCTTGGCGACGTCGCGGAATCTGGACGAGGCGGCGAAGACGCTGGGGATCGATCCGGCGACGCTTTATCGGAAGCGGCAGAAGATGGGGTTGGTGTGAACCGCGGATGGAGGCGGGTTCGGATCAGGATTTTGTTTTTTAACCACGAATGGACACGAAGNGACACGAATGGGGGGCTCTTCGCTNTGCTCAGAATGACAGATAGGGAGATGGGGCTCTGAACGATGCTGCGGGCGCGACTTTATCTGGGGTTGGTGCCGCTGCTGCTCGTGGTGGTGGGGATGGGGTTTTATGCGATTCGGGTTTCGCGGGAGCTGGCGGGGGAGTTGCAGCGGGACTTGGTGGGGAATTATCGCGATATTCTGGCGTGCCAGCAGATGCGGGTGACGGTGCGGTTGATGGCGTCGGCGGTGACGTCGTGGCGGGGCGATTTGTTGGCGTCGCGGCGGGCGTTCGAGGAGCATCGCGGGGCGTTCATGCGGGAGTTGATGGCGCAGTCGGCGAGTTCGGCGGGGACGGAGCGGGCGCCGTTGGTGCAGCAGTTGGACGATGCGTTTTCGGAGTTGGTGCGGCAGGGAGAGGAATTGCTGGCGGGCGGAGGGACGGGGTCGCTGGAGCAACTGCGGTTGCATGAGACGGCGTTGTATCGCGTGCTGGCGTCGATCGAGAATTTGAACCAGCGGGATTTCGCGGCGGCGCAGGAGACGGCGGCGCGGGTGGAGCGGCGGGTGGAGCTGGCGCAGCGGGTGTTGATCGCGGCGATCGCGGGCGCGGTGGTGTTGTCGCTGTTGATCGGTTGGCGGATGGCGGCGTCGCTGTTGAAGCCGATCAAGGCGTTGACGGCGTCGGCGGTGGCGGTGGGCGAGGGGGATTTGGATCGGACGGTGCCGTATTTGTCGCGGGATGAACTCGGGCAGCTGGCGAAGGCGTTCAATCAGATGGCGGAGAAGTTGCGGGCGTATCGGGAGGCGACGCTGGCGCGGGTGTTGCGGACGCAGCGGACGATGGAGGCGACGCTGACGTCGGCGCCGGATCCGGTGTTTGTGGTGTCACGGGACGGGGCGCATGAGGTGCGGAATCCGGCGGCGGAGCGGCTGGCGGAGTCGGGTCAGTTTGCGGAAGGATTTCCGGCGGGGTTGGCGGAGCCGTTGGCGCGGGTGCTGGAGAGCGGGGAGCATTATTTGCCGACGGATTATGGGAAAGTGGTGACGCTGCGGGTGGGGCGGGAGGACCGGCATTATCTGCCGAGGATTTTGGCGATCGGGGATGCGTTGACGGAGTTTCAGGGGGCGGCGGTGGTGTTGCAGGACGTGACGAAGTTTCGGCTGCTGGACGATGCGAAGACGAATCTGGTGGGGACGGTGAGCCACGAGTTGAAGACGCCGCTGACGAGTTTGCGGATGGCGGTGTATTTGTTGCTGGAGCAGAACGTGGGGACGCTGACGGCGCAGCAACGGGAGTTGTTGGAAGGGGCGCGGGATGATGCGGAGCGGTTGTTGAGGATTTTGAACGATCTGCTGGATCTCGCGCGGCTGGAGGCGGGGGCGGCGACGCTGGAGCGGCGGGAGGTGGCGGTGGGCGAGATGATCGCGGAGATCGCGGGGGAGGCGCGGGTGTTTATCGGGGCGGCGGAGCAGACGCTGGAGGTGAAGTGTGAGCCGGAGGTGGCGGAGGTGAGGATGAATGTGGACGCGGGGCGGCTGCGGCATGTGTTCATGAACCTGCTGACGAATGCGTCGAAATACTCGCGAGTGGGCGGGAGGATTTTGTTATGCGCGGAGCGGGATGGGGCGGGGTTCGTGAGGTTCGCGGTGAAGGACGAGGGCGAGGGGATCGCGCCGGAGGCGTTGCCGCATGTGTTCGATCGGTTTTATCGCGTGCCGGGTCAGACGAAGAAAGGCGTGGGGATCGGGCTGGCGATCGCGCGCGAGATCGTGGTGGCGCATGGCGGGACGATCGCGTGCACGAGCGAGGTGGGGAAGGGGACGGAATTTTATTTTGTGGTGCCGGTGTGAGGCGGGGAAGCGTGGTGGAGGAGAAAACCACGAAGGGACACGAATTGACACGAAGGGGGAGCGAGGGGGACGGTGGGCGGTATGAGGTGGACGATATTTTTTGTGGTGGTGGTGGTGTGGGTGAGCGTGCGGGCGGAGGAGGATCCGTATTTGTGGTTGGAGGAGGTCGAGGGGGCGGAGGCGTTGCGGTGGGTGGAGGCGAGAAATGCGCGGACGGCGGAGCGGCTGACGGCGCGGCGGGAGTATGCGGAGCTGTATCGGGATGCGCTGACGGTGTTGAATTCGGAGTCGCGGATTCCGCGGGTGGAGGCGCATGGCGAGTTTTTGTATGATTTTTGGCAGGACGAGGCGCATCCGCGCGGGGTGTGGCGGCGAACGACACGGGAGGAGTTGAGCCGGGCGGAGCCGAAGTGGGAGACGGTGCTGGACGTGGATGCGCTGGCGAAGAAGGAGGGGAAGCCGTGGGCGTTTTTCGGAGGCGGTGTGGCGTCAGCCGGACGAGACGAGGGTGTTGCTGGAGTTGTCGCCGGCGGGCGGGGATGCGGTGGAGGTGCGGGAGTTCGACGTGGTGGCGAAGGACTTCGTGAAGGACGGGTTCGTGCTGCCGGCGGCGAAGTCGCGGGTGGCGTGGTGTGGTGACGACGCGATTTACGTGGGGACGGATTTCGGCGAGGGGACGTTGACGGATTCGGGCTATCCGCGCGTGGTTAAAAAATGGATACGCGGCACGCCGTTGAGCGCGGCGGAGACGTTGCACGAAGGCGCGAAGGAGTCGGTGTGGTCGATCGGGCGGCGACTCGGGTCGGGCGCGGAGGCGGTGCACCTGGTGGACGAGGCGCTGACGTATTGGACGGCGAACTATTTTCAGATCGAGGACGGCGGGTTGAGGGCGCTGGCGATTCCGGCGACGGCGAAGGTGGTGGATGCGTTCGAGGGGAAACTGGCGATTTGGTTGAAGGAAGAGTGGGCGGTGAGCGGGAAGAGGTTTGGGGCGGGATCGGTGGTGTTGGCGGAGCTGGGGGCGTTGCGCGGGGAACGAGGCGGGGTGGAGCTGCTGGTGGCGCAGGAAGGAAATGTGGTGGTCGAAGAAGTGGACGTGGCGGAAACGAGTGTGGTGGTGACGCTGCTGGACAATGTGCGCGGGCGATTGATGCGGATCGTGCGCGCGGGCGAGGGGTGGAAACGGGAGATGGTGGAGTTTCCGGATAACGGGACGCTCGACGTGATCGGGGTGCGCGGGAGCGACGGGGAGGCGTGGGTGGCGTATGAGTCGTTTACGGTGCCGACGACCTTGTATCGCGTGGCGCCGGGGGCGATGAAGGCGGAGAAGGTCAAGGCGCAGGCGCCGACGTTCGACGGGGAGCGGTTCGAGGCGCGGCAGTTTTGGTGTGTGTCGGCGGACGGGACGAAGGTGCCGTATTTCGTGGTCGGGCCGAAGGGGATGGCGTTCGACGGGACGTGGCCGGTGTGGATGTTTTCGTATGGCGGATTCGAGAACTCACTGAAGCCGTCGTATTCGGGATCGTATGAGGATTTGCACGGCGCGTATGGGAAGTTGTGGCTGGAGCGCGGCGGGGTGTTTGTGTTGGCGAACATCCGCGGCGGCGGGGAGTTTGGGCCGGCGTGGCATACGTCGGTGTTGAAAGAAAATCACTTCAAGTGCTTCGAGGATTTCGAAGCGGTGGCGCAGGATTTGGTGGCGCGGAAGATCACGACGCCGGCGCGGCTCGGGATCGAAGGGCGGAGCAATGGCGGGCTGCTGGTGACGGCGACGATGCTGCGGCGGCCGGAATTGTATGGCGCGATCGTGTGCGGGAATCCGCTGGTGGACATGAAGCGGTATCACCGGCTGCTGGCGGGCGCGAGTTGGATGGCGGAGTATGGCAATCCGGATGTGCCGGAGGAGTGGGCGTTTTTGTCGAAGTATTCGCCGTATCAGAACGTGCGGGCGGGGATGACGCTGCCGCCGATCATGTTTTACACGACGACGCGGGACGATCGCGTGCATCCGGGGCATGCGCGGAAGATGGCGGCGAAGATGGAGGCGATGGGGTATTCGGTGGATTACTACGAGAACACCGAAGGGGGGCATCACGGCAGCGTGACGGCGGAGCAGCTGGCGACGCGGGTGGCGCGGACGTATGCGTTTTTGTGGGAGAAGCTCGGACGGGTTGAGAGATGAGGAGGGAGTTGAGAGATGAGAGTCGAGGGTTGAGAGGGATCAGGGGGGGAGGCCAGGGTAGTGGGGTTCGAGGGCGCGGACGCGGTTGAAGAAGGTTTCGGCGCGGTCGGGGTGTTGGAGGGCGTGGTGAGCCCAGCCGAGGGGGAGGAGGGTGTCGGGGTCGTCGTCGATCCAGGCGGCGGCGCGTTCGAGGAGTGGGAGGGCTTCGGCGGGGGCTTGGCGGGTGACGAGCATCGAGCCGGCGTTGCGGGCGAGGATCCAGTCGTCGGGCGCGGCGGCGAGGGCGCGGCTGTAGAGTTCGCGCAAGGCGGGAAGCGATTCGGGGCGGGCGAGGAGGGTGGTGGCGGATTCGGCGCGGCGCCGCCAGGTTTCGAGGCGATAGCCGTGGTCGATTTGCGCGGTGAAGGGCGGCGAGCGGAAGCGGTTGACGAGCTCGAGGGCGATCATCGCCTGCTCGTGCGCTGTATAGGCGAGACGGATACGGGCTTCGTCGTAGGAGAAAGGCTCGCGGATGGCGGGGATGAGTTGGCGGCGGAGGAGGTCGGCGGAGATGCGGGCGAAGAGGTCGCGCGCGGCCTCGTAGGTGCCGCGGAAATTGAGGTGCACGTGCTCGTAGAGGAAGTCGTCGCCGGGGAGGCCGGCTTCGCCGCGTTGGGCGAGCGAGGTGGCGAGGTCGACCAACTCGACGTGAGGAAGCCGGGTGGCGGCGAGGTCGCGAATGATTTGGTTGAGCGAGGAGTCGGTGCGGAAGCGAAGGGCGTCGCGATCGAGGGCGTGTTGGAGGTGGAGTTGCGCGTCGGCGGGGCGATCGAGGCGGAGGAGGAGACGACCGAAGCGGAAGTGGAGTTCGGCGTGATGGTCGTCGATCGCGAGGGCGGCGCGGTATTGCGATTCGGCGGAGGCGAGGTCGTGGGCGCGCTCGGCGGCTTGGGCGGCGTCGAGGTGTTGTTGCCAGCGGAGGAGATCGGCCGGGGAGAGATCGGGGCGGTGGAGGGAAAGAAAGGGGGCGAAGTCGCGCTGGTTGGTGACGACGGTGCAGAGAAGCGTGCGGGCGCCGGCGTCGGCCGCGGTGGTGGCGATGTGGCGGAGGTTGGCGCGGAAGTTTGCGCGGACGGCGTCGAGACGCGGATCGTCGAAGGCGATTTGTTGTTCGAGGAACATCTGCATGCCGCCCCATTCGGTGCGGCGCCGGCGGTCGGTGAAGCGGTGGCCGAGGGCGGCGACGAGCTGGCCGGTGCGGGAGGTTTTCAGGGTGGCGGCGACGCGGGCGGCGGCGGGCGAGCGCAGGAAGGGCGTGAAGACGCCGGCGGGGCCGAAGGGACCGATGACTTCGTTGTGGCCCTCGTAGAGGATGAAGAGGTCGGGCTCGAGGCGGGCGCAGTCTTCGGCGAGGCCGCGGATGACGTGCGAGTTGATCGCGGTGATGGCTGCGTTGACGACCTCGAAGTGGGAATCTGGATACGCGGCGCGGAGCATCGCCTCGAGCATGCGCGCGAGGGAGAAGGACGGGGCGGGGTCGCCCATGGCGGCGGAGCTGCCGAGGACGAAGATGCGGTAGGTGCCGGGCGGTTTTTCGGCGGGCAGGCGGAACGGGTGGGGGCGGCGCACGAGTTGCGCGGAGAAGAACGGCGCGGTGCACCAGCGGTTTTCGCGCCAGACGGTTTCGCCGTCGGGCAGCGTGGCGCGGCGGGTGAGGCGGGGCGAGTGGCCGTAGTGGGTGATGCGGAGGATCGCTTCGAGGCAGGCCAGCAGGAGGACGACGGCGATCGTGGTGACGATCGCGGAAAGGAGGAGCTTGCGCCGGAGACTGAGCGCGCGCGCGGACAAGGGTCAGAAGAGCGAGTAGATGAACGGCGAGATCGCGGACACGGAGACGACGAGCAGCGCGACCAGCAGGAGGACGAGGACGACGGGGATCATCCACCAGGCTTTGTTTTCGCGGGCGAAGGCGAGGAGTTCGCGCAGGAAACGGGAGAGGCTGCGGAGAGCGCGCATGGATCAGTCGGGGGCGAAGGTGCGAGGGGCGGAGGAGGCGCGGAGGAGTTCGCGCGGGAGGAAGCGTTTTTCGATCAGATAGGGGCCGAGGGCGAGTGCGTCCATGTCGGTCGCGAGAAAACCGGCGATGGCTTCGCGCGGGTGGCAGACGGGCGGTTCGCCGCGGACGTTGAAGGACGTGTTGACGAGGACGGGGCAGCTGGTGCGGGTGTGAAAGGCGGAGAGGACGGCGTGGAGCGCGGGGTTTTGGTGGCGGTCGACGGTTTGCACACGGGCGGAAAAATCGACGTGCGTAACGGCGGGGATGGTGGAGCGGACCTCGTGGAGGCGAGCGGACCAGGAAGCGGAAGTGTCATACATTGTATGACACTTTGCGGAGTGGTGGGCGGGGAGGACGGGGGCGGTGAGGAGCATGTAGGGCGAGGGCACGGGGAGGTCGAACCAGGCGCTGGCGTGCTCGGCGAGGACGATGGGGGCGAAAGGGCGGAAGGATTCGCGGAACTTGATCTTCAGGTTGAGCCGGCGCTGCATTTCGGGGGAGCGGGCGTCGGCAAGGATCGAGCGGGCGCCGAGGGCGCGGGGGCCGAATTCGGCGCGACCCTGGAAGAAGCCGATGACGTCGCCGGCTTCGAGGCGTTCGGCGAGGCGGGAGAGAAGGACGTCGGAAGAGAGCGGGTTGGCGGGGAGGTGGTGTTCGGCGAGCGTGGCGGCGATGTCGGCGTCGGAGTAGGCGGGGCCGAGGAAGGCGCCGCGCATGGCGTCGTGGGTGTCGTCGGCGGCGCGGGTGGAGTTGTGTTGAGAAAAATGATACGCGAGCGCGGCGCCGAGCGCGCCACCCGCGTCGCCGGCGGCGGGTTGAATCCAGAGACGGCGAAACGGGCCTTCGCGGAGGAGGCGGGAATTGGCGACGCAGTTGAGGGCGACGCCGCCGGCGAGGCAGAGGTTGGGTTCGCCGGTGAGCGCGTGCAGCGTGCGCGCGAGGCGGAGGACGACTTCCTCGGTGACGTGCTGGATGGAGCGGGCGATGTCGCAGTAGAATGGGGTGAGCGGGGCTTCGGGGAGACGCGGGGGAGCGGAGAAGAGTTGGGCGAAGCGGGCGTCGGTCATCGCCTGGCCGTGGAGGTAGCCGAAGTAGTCGAGGTTGAGGCGGAAGGAACCGTCGGGGCGAAGGTCGAGGAGGTGTTGGAGGATGAGATCGGCGAAGCGCGGTTCGCCGTAGGGGGCGAGGCCCATGAGTTTGTATTCGCCGGAGTTGACGCGAAAGCCGCAGTAGTGGGTGAAGGCGGAGTAGAGGAGGCCGAGCGAGTGCGGGAAGCGGAGTTCGCGGAGGAGTTGGAGGTCGGTGCCGGCGCCGCGGCCGAGTGCGGTGGTGGTCCATTCGCCGACGCCGTCGAGCGTGAGGATGGCGGCGTGTTGGAAAGGCGAGGGGAAGAAGGCGCTGGCGGCGTGGGATTGGTGGTGGTTGGCGAAGTGGATCGGCGGCGGCGTGAGGCCGAGGGCGCGCAGTTCGTCTTCGATGACTGAGGGGAGCCAGAGCTTGTGGTGGAGCCAGTCGGGCATCGCGGCGGTGAAGGCGCGGAAGCCGCGGGGGGCGATGGCGAGCGAGGTGGTGAGGATGCGCTCGAATTTGAGGAGTGGTTTTTCGTAGTAGACGACGGCGTCGAGCGGGCCGGTGGCTTGCGAGAGGCAGAAGGCGGCGGCGTGGCGCGGGAAGGAGGCGTCGTGTTTTTTGCGGGTGAAACGTTCTTCCTGGGCGGCGGCGACGATGGTGCCGTTTTCGACGAGGGCGGCGGCGGAGTCGTGGTAGAACGCGCTGAGGCCGAGAAGGCGCATCGGTCGGGAAGCGGGGAGAGGACGTTGGCCGCAAGAAGGCGCAGGAGGCGGAAAGAGAGCTAGAACTGGCGGTCGAAGCGGGGCGAGGTTGCGGGAAGGGGCGTGAGGTAGGAGTCGTGGGCGGGCGGGCGGCGGAGGGCGAGAGGGTCGCGGTGTGTGAGCGTGCGGACGAAGCGGAGCGGGGTGAAGAGGCCGAAGTAGACGAGGGCGAGAACGGTCCAGGTGAATGCGGCGAGGAACGCGTGGATCAGGAAATCGAATGCGCGTTGGACGGGCAGGTAGCGACGCGGAGCGAGCCAGGCGAGAATGGCGAAGGCGGAGGCGAGGACGAAGAGCGTGAGGGAGAGGGGGCCTTGGAAGCGCCAGAAAAGGAAGCCGGTGCCGGCGACGGCGATTGTGGCGTGAAGACGAGCCCGGGCGTGTGGGGTAAGGGGCATGCGGGGAGCGTGTTGGCGGGCGCCGGTGCGCCAACGAAAAACTGGGTGTGCGACGCGCGGGTGGTTGCACGGGAGGCACGTTTTGTGGCGGGTGGCGGGGTGCGGAGATCACAAAAAAGGGCGAGCTGGGCTCGCCCTTGCGTGAGGGAGGAAACGAGGAGGTTTAGAAATCGAGGCCGAAGGTGAGGGCGTAGATCATGGGGGTTTTGACCTCGTAGCGTTGGGTGGCGCGGGTCGCGGCGGAGCCGGTGGCGCGCCAGCCGACGAATTCCTCCTGTTCGGTGAGGTTCTTCAGGTTGAGCTGAAGCAGGGCGTCGTAGCCGGCGAGTTTGAAGCGGTAGCCGGCGAAGACCTCCGCGTAGAACGTGCTCGGGTTGTAGCGGGCGGAGCCGTCGGGGCCGTTGTAGTCCTGCAGGGCTTCGCCGGCGTAGTGGAGACCACCGCCGACGAAGAGGCCGCGCAGGTTGTCACGAGAAAATGAATACTTCGTGACGAGCGCCCACTGGTTTTCGATCGAGCCCTGGGTGGCGAGGCCGAGCTGGGTGGGATCGACGGATTCGGTGACCTCGTTGTCGTTGTGGGCGTAGCTGAGGACGATCTGCCAGTCGCGCGTGGGCTGGAAGATGATGTCGGCTTCGTAACCCTTCGATTCGACTTCGCCGGCGGGGAAGAAGTCGCCTTGGGCGAGGAGGGTTTCGCGGGTCTGGCCGGGGAAGTTGGCGGTGCGTTCCTCGGGCGTCATGGCGTCCCAGCGCTGGACGTTGAGATTGAAGCCGGGGGAGATCTGGCGGCCGCCGCCTTCCTTGCGGATTTGGTAGTAGCTGAGCGTGCCGCTGATCTTGCCGTCGAGGAGTTCGATTTTCACGCCGCCCTCGTAGCTCTTGCCGATTTCCGGAGGCATCTGGACGCTGAAGCTGTTTTTGTCGGTGGAGGGAAACAGCGAAGTCGCGTGGACGGCGAAGATGGAGATTTCCGGAGTGATCTCGAACATGGCGCCGAACATCGGCGAATTCTTGGAGACCTCGGTGAGGTTGACGGAGCCGTCGGCGCCGGAGCGTTGGACGAGCTTGAGGTTGGTGCGATTGATGGCGGCGGTGAGCTTGAGGCGATCTTCGAAGGCGAAGAGCTGCCAGCTCGCGAAGTAGTAGTCGTTGGAGTTGTTCTCGGTGTTCCAGCCGCCGCTGTCGGGGTTGGCGGCGAAGTCAGGCGGCGGGATGGCGGGGACCTGGCCGGTGTTGAGGTCGGCGCGGACGGGGAAGATGAGGACGTTGGGCGTGTCCGCGGGCTGGGCGTAGCGGCGGGTGAGGAAGCGTTCGCCCCACGCGGCGCCGCCGGCGGTGACGGTGTTGCGGACGGGGCCGAAGTCGAAGTTGTAGACGACGGTGGCGCCGTAGCCGTGCATGCGGTTGCCCCAATCGCGGTAGTGGTAGCCGAGGCGGATGAATTCGTCGGGGGTGCCGGGGTTGATCCAGCCGGTGTTGGCGTTGGTGTCCCATGCGGCGCCGCCGCCGGAGCCGTTGGCTTCCCAGCCGTTGGAGTCGACGTTGAGGCGTTTGCCGTATTGCCAGTAGGCGGTGACGCTCAGCTGGTCGTTGAACGTGTGATTGATGGTGCCGCGGTAGAGTTCGGTGTCGATGGAGCGCGGGTTGGTGCCGGTGGACCAGTTCCATTCCCACGGGATTTCGGGGTGGTCGATCTGGAGCGGGATGGAGGCGCCGTTGTCGAGGACGTTGCCGGCGGCGTCGCGTTCGGCGCGGGTGAAGTAGCCGAGGCCGTTGTTCTTTTCGCGGTAGCCGTCCTCCATGAGGAATTTCAGCTGGGTGTTGGGGAACGGCTGCCATTCGAGGTTGAGCTGGGCGTAGCGGACGGTGCCGTCGGAGTGGGCGCGTTCGTCCTTGGTGTCGGAGTGGGCGCCGTTGAAGCGGACGCCGAATTTTCCGCCGCCGACGTCGCCGGAGTAGTTGGCGTCGATGGTGCCGCGGTATTCGCCCTCATTTTGGACGGTGGCGCGGAGGGAGGTGAAGTTGTCGCGGAAATCGACGTCCTTCGTGATGCTGTTCATGACGCCGCCGGCGTAGGAGAGGCCGTAGAGGGGGCCGGCGGGGCCTTTGACGATTTCGACGCGGGCGAGGCCCTGGGTGTCGATGGGGTCGTAGTTGGCGGATGCCGTCGCGCAGACCCCAGTTCTGGACGAAGCCNCGGAAGAGGAAGGCGTTGTAGGCTTGTTGGATGGGGTTGGAGGAGCGGGAGTCGGCGCCGCCATTGACGAGGGAGGCGTTGTAGCGCTCGAGGTCGACTTGGTTGGTGATGAGGAGGTCCTGCGAGAACTCGTTGGTGAAAACCTGGATGTTCAGCGGGATGTCCTTGATGGGGGTGTTGGAGCGCGTGCCGGCGATGGAGTTGGAGGCGCGGTAGCCGACGTCGCGTTCGCTCGACACGGTGAAGCGGGAGAGCGTGACGACCTCGTCGTCGGTGGGCGTGTCGGCGGGGGGAGTCTGCGCGTGGGCGATCGTCGCGAGTGCGACGAAGGCGAGGAAGGAGCCGGACTGAAGCGGGAAGGAGCGGCTCCGCGAGATGAGGTTGGGTGTAGGTTCGTTCATTGGGTTGGGTTTTGATGGCGCCGCCGGCGGGAACCACCGGCGGCAGATCAAAGTGGGTGGATTCGTGGGGAAGAGGCGCGGGCGGTGCCGGCACGGCGGCGGCCTCGCGCAAATGGGTTGAAGCGCGGCGGAGTTCGACGACTCAAAGGGTCGCGCACTCTATCGGTATAGTGGGCGCTCGATCGGGAATCGTCCGGATGGGCGCGGGCGAACGTTTCTCGATGAATCGAGAAACTGGATACGCGATCGGCTCACGGGCCGGCGGGCGTGTGGCGGGTCCGAGGCGGCGCGGTGACGCCGTCCTGCCAGTAGCCGGGAACGAAGGTGATCGTCTGCGCGGCGGGCACGCCGCGCTGGTAGGTGTCGGCCATGATGCCGAGCTGCTCCATCGCGCGCCGGCCGACGAGCCGGTGATTTTGGATGACGCCGGCGAGGTGCGGGAGGTTGGGCGGAATATCGAGCGAGGCGAATGCGACGTCGTCGGGCAGGCGGAGGCCGGCGGTGGCGAAGGTGTCGAGGAGTTCGTTCCAGTTGGAAATGATGACGTCGACCTGATGCGCGCGCATCCATTCGGGGATGAGGCGCGGAAGCAGGGGAACTTCGGCGAGCGTGAAGATGAGCGGCGGGACGCACTCGGCTTCGGGGAGCGAGGCTTGTTCGACGAGGACGCCCATGCCGAAGGATTCCTCGAGGCGGGTTTGGTCTTCCCGGGCGGTGGCGAGGCCGATGCGGCGGTAGCCGAGGGCGCGGAGGCGGCGCATGGCGAGCCGGGCGACTTGAAGTTGATCGTTGGATACGGCGTCGAGGTGCGGCTTGAGGTGGAGGCACTCGATCTTCACGGCGCAGAAGTGGTCCCAGTCGAGATCGAGCTGTTCGATGTCGATTTCGAAGGTGGAGAGCAGGACCGTGCTGATGCCGCGGGCGTTGAGGATGGTGTTGAGCCGGGCGGGGGCGAGGTGGCCCCGGCCGATGACGAAGATGTCGAGCGTGTGGCCGCGGGCTTCGGCGGCGGCCTTGGCGCCGGCGTAGACGAGCGGCTGGTAGTGGTTGCCGCCGAAGAGGCGGGTGGCGCCGGCGTGGACGACGAAGGCGGAGCCGAGGGCGCGGGCGTGTTTGGAATGGCGGGCGCGGTGGAAGTTGAGGGCGTCGAGGAGCGGGTCGCGTTGGTAGCCGAATTCCTTGGCGACGGAACGGATGCGAGCGCGAGTGGCGGGCGGGATGCTGGGGTGATCGCGGAGGGCGAGCGACACGGTGGTGACGTGCACGCCGACGCGCGCGGCGATGTCGGCGAGGGTGTAGTAACGCTTCGGCGCGAGCGCGCCGTCAGCGGCGGGGCGGGGCGCTGGGGCCGTCTTGCCAGAAACCGTGGACATAGATGGACGAGGGGAAATCGGGCAGGCCGCGCTCGGTGGATTTGAGTTGTGCTACCACGATGGATACGGCGCGTTCGCCGACGAGATCGAGACGCGGGTGAACGCCGGCGAGACCGTCGGAGGCGTCGTCGCAGATGCAGAGACCGGCGCAGGCGACGTCGTGGGGGAGGGCGAGACCTTCGCGGCGGAGGAGATCCTGGATGCTGCGCCAGTTGCTGAGGACGATGTCGACGCGGTGGCGTCGGACCCAGCGCGCGAGCATGCCGCTGAGCACATCGCCGGAGAGGTTGTAGGGAAACAGCAAGGGCGGGACGCGGTGTTCGAGCGGGACGGCGGCTTCCTCCATGAGGTAACCGGCGGTGTGGCGGTGGCCGCAGGCGTCTTCGTCGGCGCGGCCGACGGCGAGACCGATGCGCCGGTAGCCGAGCGCGGCGGCGCGGCGGAAGGCGAGGCGGACTTCGCGCAGCTGGTCGTTGCCGATGACGGTAGCGTCGGGCTCGGTGTGGCGGGAGTGGATTTTCGCGACGGCGAATTCCTCCCAGTTGAGCGCGATTTCGGCGAAGCCGGGGGCGAACGCGCCGAGGACGACGCCCGTGATGTCGTGCTCGCGCAGATACTGGGAGAGGCTGCGCGAATCGTGATCGTCTTCGCCGACGGCGAGCGGATCGAGTTGGTAGCCGAGCAAGTCGGCCTGGCGACGGGCGCCGTCGAGGATGGCTTGAAGGTAGGGCGGGCGGGCGACGCCGGAGCCGAGGCCGAAGTTTTCGAGGAAGGCGATGCGCGGGGCGGGGGCGCAGACGGTGCCTTGCCGGCGGAAGCGGCTGAGCGCGTGGTAGACGGGATTTCGTTCGTAGCCGATGCGGGTGGCGATTTCGCGAATGCGCTGGCGGGTGGAGGCGGGGATGCTCGGATGATCGCGGAGGGCGAGTGAGATGGTGGTGATGTGGTAGCCGGACTGGCGGGCGACGTCTTTGAGGGTGGGCCGTCGGGGGGCGCCCGACGTATCGGGAATTTCAGGACGGACGGTCATGCGGCGCGGTCGACAGGCATGCGGGGCGGAGAATTGCGCAGGCAGATGACATGCGGTGGCGCGGCAAGGTGTCGTTTTACTCTAACGTTTGCGTGTCATCCGGGACGAGGGGGAAGGAAGTTGAGAGTTGAGGGATGAGAGTTGAGAGAGGGCGGCACCGGGAGTCGGGGCGCAAGGGCCCTCCGCCGGTGAAGATTCGGCTGGCGTGGGGACGGCGAAACGGTGGAGTGGGCGGGCACCGGTCGCGGTTTGCGGCCGGATTCGTTTTTCGATTTCTCCAGCTGTTTTACCCCCCATGACCATGAGCTCCCGCTCTGCGCGCTATGCCTTCATCTGGGTGCCGTCGCTGTTTTTGGCGATGGGCATTCCGTTCAACGTGATCAACGCGACGGCGGCGACGATGTTCAAGTCGCTCGGGATCTCGGACGGCGAGATCACGGTGATGCTGGGCAATGTGGTGCTGGCGTGGTCGTTGAAGCCGTTTTGGGCGGCGTTTCTGGACATGTATCGCACGAAGAAATTCTTCGTGCTGGCGATGGAGGTGCTGCTGGCGGCGCTGTTTGTGGGCGTGGCGATGGCGCTGCCGATGTCGGGGTTTTTCAAGATCTCGATCGCGCTGCTGTGGGTGGCGGCGTTTGCGTCGTCGACGCAGGACATCTGCGGCGACGGGATTTATCTCACGGCGCTGGATCGGAAGCAGCAGGCGACGTATGCGGGCATTCAGAGCATGGCGTGGAATCTGGGGAAGGTGCTCGCGACGGGATTGTTGATCAGCCAGATGGAGCGGTTGGCGAATGCGAATGCGTGGTCGACGCAGACGATGTGGATGGCGGTGTGGATCACGGCGGCGGTGGTGATGGCGTTGCTGGCGGTGTTGCACGTGTTTGCGTTGCCGACGGGAAGCATCGCGCACCGGCCGGCGAATGCGCGCGAAGTGGTGCGCGATTTTCTGGGGACGGCGGAGACGGTTTTCCACAAGCGATCGTTCTGGGGGATGATCGCGTTCGTGTTTTTGTATCGGGCGGGCGAGGGGTTGATCTTGATGGAAGGGCGGTTGTTTCTGCAGTCGTCGACGGAGAGCGGAGGGCTGGGACTGACGGCGGGGCAGGCGGCGCAGATCGACGGGACGTGGGGCACGATTGCGATGATCGTGGGCGGGATTTTGGGCGGGATGTTTTTGGGGAAGATGGGGCTGAAGCGAGCGCTACCGATCCTGGCGCTGTGCTTGAATGTGCCGCACTTCACGTTCGTTTATCTGAGCCAGGCGGCGGGGCCGGGGCACGGACTGGATTACGCGACGATCGCGACGTTGGTGAGTATCGAGAAATTTGGATACGGGTTCGGGTTCATCGGGAACATGGTTTACATGATGCAGCAGTTTGCGCCGGGGCGGAGCACGATGACGCATTATGCGTTCGCGACGGCGTTGATGAATTTCGTGCTGGTGCCAACGACGATGGTGTCGGGGCCGCTGGCGGAGTGGCTGGGGTTCGAGACGTTTTTCATCGTGGTGATGTTTGCGTCGGTGCCGTCGGTGCTCGCGGCGTGGAAGGCGCCGTTCCCGTTGGATGAGGACAAGGAGGCGGTGGCGGCGGCGGAGTCGGGTCGCGAGGTGATCACGGCGGACGATGCGACGCGGGTGCCGGCGGGTCCGCGCGTGGTGCAGTTGCTGGCGGGGAAGGCGTCGATTTTTGCGATGTTGGCGATCCTGACGCTGTTGATCATCGATGCGAAACTGCTGGGCGAGGTGCAGTTGAAGGGGCCGGGTAACAGCGGGCTGTGGTTGGGACTGCTCGTGGCGAGCGCGGCGATGAAAGGATTTTTTTGCGTGGAAGACGTTTGGGTTTGCGCGGCGGGCGAAGGAGGAGGCGGAGAAGATCGGCGAGACGATTTATGTGCGGAATGCGCGCGGGGCGAAGATCGCCGTGGGGCTGGCGCTGGCGATGACGGTGGGCGTGCTGGCGGTCGCGGTGAGGTTGGGACTGTAAGAAGCGCTGCGCTCAAGCTCCAAGAGTCCAAGATCCAAGCTCCAGAGAAGGGCCAAGGACAAAAAGCGATGGTGGGTGTTTGAAGGGCTGGGGATTTTTGGGGTTGGAGCTGGAGAGATGGATCTTTTGGCGAGCTGAAACTTTTTTGAGGGCGGTGGGTTTTGGGGGCATGAACACGTTTTGGAAAGTGATGTTGGTGATCTTGGCGGTGTTGGTGGCGGTGAAGCTGCTGCCGGCGTTTTTGCTCGTGCCGGTGATTGTCGGGGTGCCGCTGCTGATTCTGGCGGAGTGCGTGTTTGGCGGACTGGCGACGCTGGTCACGGTGGGGCTGGTGGCGGTTGTTGGGCTGGCGTTGGCGGCGCTCGTGGTGCTGGCGGTGTTGTCGCCGATTTGGATTCCGCTGCTGGTGATCGTAGGATTGGTCGCGCTGATCGCGCGGGCGGCGCGGGCGTAGGCGGAACGTCGCGATTCGGGCTGGCGGGCGCGGCGCGGGCAGTTTTGCTGGGCGGAATGTCTGGCGAACTTCCCTCGAGCATCGTGGCGGCGATCGACTTTGTCGGTCGTGGCGGCGGGCTGGTGAAGGCGTTGAGCGGGTATCGGAAAGGGTTTCACACCATTCCCGATGCGGCGAATGACGCGACGAACGCGTTTCTGGCGAAGGTGGGGGAGAAGGAGTTGGCGGAGGAGGCGGAGGCGTTGTTCCAAGCGGTGCGGGCGGCGCTGGGTTACAAGCGGAAGGAATTGTCGCTGACGACGGGCGGCGGCCTGGCGGTGCTGACGGCGAAAAATTTTTCCGTGGAGATCGGCTACGCGATCGAGGAGGAGCGGCCGGAGCGGTATGTGGTGACGACGCGGATGCGGGAGCTGCGGAGCGCGGCGCTGGCGCGGACGGAGGGTTTCGCGGCGGTGTTTGCGGGGAGGTTTTCGGAAATCGTTTTTGGGCTGAAGAAAGGCGCGAGCGTCGAAGCGGTGGTGGATGCGATCGAGGCGCTGGACGGCGAGGGCGGGTTGTCGGTGACGTATCCGTCGGACTGCAGCGAGTGCGAGATTCGGGTGGAGGGGGTGGACGCGCACGTGCGATGCACGGGGAGCGAGCTGGGGATGGTGTTTCCGCGCGCGGGCGCGCCGGGGGAGTTGATCGATGGTTTCGCGGCGGTGCGGGAGGCGTTTCGAATCGATCGGGAGTTGGCGGGGTTGATTGGGTGAGGGGGAGGGCGGGGAGGAAGTTGAGAGATGAGAGTTGAGGGTTGAGAGGCGGAAGCGAGCTGGGTGGCTTGGGTTGGGTCGTGGAACGCACGGATCACCTTGAAATCGCGGGATGCGTGACGCGTCGGCGTTTGCCTTAATCTCGCGGTTTTTTCCGCCTCACGCTCTTCGAAACCGCGAGATGCGCGACCGATAACCTCCGCGGAGGCTGCAAGCATGCTCGGCCGCCTCACGCTCTTCGAAACCGCGAGATGCGCGACCCCCGCGCGGTAGAACTCTTTATCCGCGGCGACGTCCGCCTCACGCTCTTCGAAACCGCGAGATGCGCGACGTCGGTGTTGGTGCGCAGCCGGACCTCGGCACTGTCCCGCCTCACGCTCTTCGAAACCGCGAGATGCGCGACAGCAGGTTGATTTCGTGACAGTGGGTTCCACAGTCCCGCCTCACGCTCTTCGAAACCGCGAGATGCGCGACCGTGGGAGATTGGACAAGAGGATGAGGCGAACTGCCGCCTCACGCTCTTCGAAACCGCGAGATGCGCGACGCGGAGTGCTGCGGTTTCGGAGTCAATGGCGGATTGCCGCCTCACGCTCTTCGAAACCGCGAGATGCGCGACTGCTCGGCAGGCTTCACGAACGCGACGCCCTCGGTCCGCCTCACGCTCTTCGAAACCGCGAGATGCGCGACGCAGATGTGCCGAATTGCAGCGCGTGAGGAAATCTCCGCCTCACGCTCTTCGAAACCGCGAGATGCGCGACGATCGAACGAACAAATCATGCGCCTCGGAAAACTTCCGCCTCACGCTCTTCGAAACCGCGAGATGCGCGACCATCCGAGATCGCGGCACGTTCCGCGGCGGCAGCAACCGCCTCACGCTCTTCGAAACCGCGAGATGCGCGACCGATAACCTCCGCGGAGGCTGCAAGCATGCTCGGCCGCCTCACGCTCTTCGAAACCGCGAGATGCGCGACCCCCGCGCGGTAGAACTCTTTATCCGCGGCGACGTCCGCCTCACGCTCTTCGAAACCGCGAGATGCGCGACGATCAGGCGCGGCTCCACCTCGCACGGCTGCACCCCCGCCTCACGCTCTTCGAAACCGCGAGATGCGCGACCGGGTGGTCGTGCGAACGTTCTTTGGTTTTCATGCCCGCCTCACGCTCTTCGAAACCGCGAGATGCGCGACCTCCGGCGCACGGTGCGAGTTGAGTTGCCGCTCCAACCGCCTCACGCTCTTCGAAACCGCGAGATGCGCGACCGCGCTTCACGCTGCCGATCCGCTCGATCGTCACCGCCTCACGCTCTTCGAAACCGCGAGATGCGCGACAGTTGGAAGGGTGAGCGCATTCGGGAGAACTATCCGCCGCCTCACGCTCTTCGAAACCGCGAGATGCGCGACCTCTGGCCAGCCCATCGCTGTCGTCCTCCGCGACACCCCGCCTCACGCTCTTCGAAACCGCGAGATGCGCGACCCTCGAAAATCTCAGCCCACTCGATCGCGAGGCGCCGCCCCGCCTCACGCTCTTCGAAACCGCGAGATGCGCGACGACTTCGACGAACTTCTTCGAGATGGTTTCGATCCGCCTCACGCTCTTCGAAACCGCGAGATGCGCGACGAAAATCAGATCCTCCCACCGAGTCGCCCCGCTTTTCCGCCTCACGCTCTTCGAAACCGCGAGATGCGCGACGGCTTTGGCTCCGGCGACTCCGTGTCGAAACACCCCCGCCTCACGCTCTTCGAAACCGCGAGATGCGCGACGAAAGCGCGGGAGCGGCGCCAGAAAGCGAAAGATCTCCGCCTCACGCTCTTCGAAACCGCGAGATGCGCGACGGGGTATCACGCCGCCGCATCTCCAAGCGATTTACCCGCCTCACGCTCTTCGAAACCGCGAGATGCGCGACCGCCGAATCTCCGACGATCACTCACACGCCGATGCCGCCTCACGCTCTTCGAAACCGCGAGATGCGCGACCCGGATGACCATCCACGACGATGCCGGCGGTCTCCCGCCTCACGCTCTTCGAAACCGCGAGATGCGCGACCCGAATTTCATGCAGGGTTGAGCGACTTTAGGACCCGCCTCACGCTCTTCGAAACCGCGAGATGCGCGACCGACCTTTGTCGCCAACTGCCTCCCCGGCAAAAAGCCGCCGCCTCACGCTCTTCGAAACCGCGAGATGCGCGACAACGCCGGGCTCTGACGATGGCGCGGCCATGGGATACCGCCTCACGCTCTTCGAAACCGCGAGATGCGCGACAGTCGCGAATTCGTCGCGGCGGTGAGCGTGCCGACCGCCTCACGCTCTTCGAAACCGCGAGATGCGCGACCGAGATCGGCGAGAAAGCGTGTCACCAGCGACCGCCGCCTCACGCTCTTCGAAACCGCGAGATGCGCGACTTCACTCCGGGAACGACGCGCGTCAGCACCGCCATCCGCCTCACGCTCTTCGAAACCGCGAGATGCGCGACCATGTCACGACGGGCTGAGTGTATCCGTCGGTGGCCCGCCTCACGCTCTTCGAAACCGCGAGATGCGCGACGACGTCATCGACGCCACCAACGAGGTCACTGCGAACCGCCTCACGCTCTTCGAAACCGCGAGATGCGCGACCCGAGTCCCGCGCCTATGGCTTGCGCCGATATGGGCCGCCTCACGCTCTTCGAAACCGCGAGATGCGCGACTGGAGACGTGCCGTGATATGCGGACGGCGCAACCCCGCCTCACGCTCTTCGAAACCGCGAGATGCGCGACCGGCGGCGGCGTGGATTGCGTGCGCCTCATGCACGCCCGCCTCACGCTCTTCGAAACCGCGAGATGCGCGACGTCTCTCTTCGGCGAGCAGGTGGGCCCGAAGCTCCGCCTCACGCTCTTCGAAACCGCGAGATGCGCGACTACGTGATGGTGACGGTGCCGGAGACGCACTCGATCCGCCTCACGCTCTTCGAAACCGCGAGATGCGCGACCGCTCGTCGACAAACTCGTCCCCGACCTCGAGACCCGCCTCACGCTCTTCGAAACCGCGAGATGCGCGACCGAGGCGAGGGTCTTCACCGGGAGGCGGCCGATCCGCCTCACGCTCTTCGAAACCGCGAGATGCGCGACGGATAGAACTCCCGATCAGCCAAGCACAGAACAAGTCCGCCTCACGCTCTTCGAAACCGCGAGATGCGCGACATTTCGCGCGCTCGGGCATGAAGCTTGGTCTTGCCCGCCTCACGCTCTTCGAAACCGCGAGATGCGCGACGGCACCTACTACCTCAAGGTCACCGTCACCGAAACCCGCCTCACGCTCTTCGAAACCGCGAGATGCGCGACAACGACGTCGGGCGTGTCAGAGGCGGCACCGAATTTCCGCCTCACGCTCTTCGAAACCGCGAGATGCGCGACAACACGATAGCCGCATACACGAGGGCGAACATGGTCCGCCTCACGCTCTTCGAAACCGCGAGATGCGCGACCCGCTGCGATGGCAACAACGAATCCGGTTTTGACCCGCCTCACGCTCTTCGAAACCGCGAGATGCGCGACCCTCTTGCGAAGGGAGCAGGTAGCAGAGGAGCTCCGCCTCACGCTCTTCGAAACCGCGAGATGCGCGACGATGGCCGCGGGATACTCCCTGATCTCGTGATGACCCCGCCTCACGCTCTTCGAAACCGCGAGATGCGCGACAGCGCGATGAGTGGGAGGGTGTGTGGTGAGCACGACCCGCCTCACGCTCTTCGAAACCGCGAGATGCGCGACGGGCAGGGAGCGCGTGATCGTGAGAGCGGCGTCCTGCCGCCTCACGCTCTTCGAAACCGCGAGATGCGCGACATTTCGTGAAGAGCGGCAACAACTACCTCTTCTCCCGCCTCACGCTCTTCGAAACCGCGAGATGCGCGACGGGCCTGCGGCGGGTGAAGATCAACAGCCGGGTCCGCCTCACGCTCTTCGAAACCGCGAGATGCGCGACCCTGCCCCGTATCGACCTTGATCCGCGTGCGGCTCCCGCCTCACGCTCTTCGAAACCGCGAGATGCGCGACCCACGACGCCAGCCCCGTGGCCAGCGCCGCGTAGATCCGCCTCACGCTCTTCGAAACCGCGAGATGCGCGACCAGGCGACCGCGGGATCAAGTTTCGCGTGAAGGTCCCGCCTCACGCTCTTCGAAACCGCGAGATGCGCGACGTCCGACTCCCCTTGAGAGTCCCGAGGCCAATAACCGCCTCACGCTCTTCGAAACCGCGAGATGCGCGACGAGCGGGCGCCGTGGATCTCGAGCACGCGGCCCCCCCGCCTCACGCTCTTCGAAACCGCGAGATGCGCGACCTCCCGCGCGCGGGCACGATCGCCGGCATCTTCCCCCGCCTCACGCTCTTCGAAACCGCGAGATGCGCGACTGCACCTGTGAATAACTCCGGTTTTTCGCTCGGACGCAGGCGTGAATATCGAGCGAGTCCAAGGTGGTGCGCGATCCGGTGCGTCCGCGCTCGGATCCGCTCACGACGTTTACCTCTGAAAAACATCCGCGCGAGCGCTCTGCTACGGGGCGGTCGCGCATCGTCGCACTCGCAGTTTCAAGGAACGTGGTTCAACCAATGGCGGAGGTGAACTGGTCGGTGGCGTTGGCTTGCGCTTGTTCGCCGCAGCTACGCAAGCGAGCGGCGGTTCCGGCGTCAATGCGGCAACTGGGTTTTGGCTCACACAATCGTCACCCGCGAGCGCACGGTGTAGGGCAGGCCCAGCGCGTCGATGATCAAGGTGGCGTCGGCGGCTTCCGGCCCGAGCGAGACAAACAACACCTGATCGTGATCGGCGTTGATGATCTCGGCGAGTGCGGCGCGGGCTTGGGCGAGACGCAGGTCGTCAAGCGGGCATTCGAAGACCGAGAACTGGAGCCGGGTGCCGTAGCTTTCGAGGACCTTGGCAACGCGACGAAGGCGCTTCGCGTTCGCGATGTCGTAACTCACGAGATAGCGACGGCGGGTCGAGGCCATGGGCGGTCGAGGTGGTCAGCGGGTGGTGAAGCCGTGATACGTGGGCGCATCGCCGCGGACGACACGCCAGAGCTGCCGCGCCTGAACTTCGAGCATGCGTCGGTAGCTCATTTTGTAACCGAATTCCGGGTGTTTGACCTCGGTATCGATGCGCCGAAACCACGCCTCCCAGAAGCGTCGCCGCCCTTGTTCGTTGAGGAAGGTGCCGGTGGCCGAGCGAATGAAATCGCTGATGTCGATTTCGCCGCGGTTGACTAGAGTGATGGCGACCGAGTCGGCGATGAGCGGGCGAAACTCCTCCATCAAATCCAACGCGAGTGCGGGGCGGCCGTAGCGCGGCTGATGCATGAAGCCGAGGAAGGGATCGAGTCCGACGGCGTGGCAAACGCCGGCAAGCTCCTTGGCGAGAATCGAATAGCCGAGCGAGAGGAGGGCGTTGACGGGATCGCGCGGCGGGCGGCGGTTGCGGCCGGCGAAATCGAACTTCCACTCGGCGCCTTTGATCATTGAGGCGAACTGCTCGAAGTATAGGCTGGCGGCGGCACCTTCGACGCCGAGCAGCTCGGTCAGATCACACGTGTCTTCCGTCGCATCGCGGGCCTCGGCGAGCAAGCGGAGCACGCGATCGGGGACGTCGCCGTTCCGCATGAGCATCGTGCGTTGGTTGGAAATTTTTGCGCGAATGCATTCGCGCGCGAGCTTCAGGCGGAAGAACG
>Ga0065721_10003959_pt1 | contig 51807 bp, 49 predicted proteins | sample Mesricmetagenome_FD_59108 | JGI IMG/M metagenome (GOLD analysis project Ga0065721, IMG submission 59108) | Mesophilic microbial community from rice straw/compost enrichment Sample: eDNA_1 v2 (version 2) | ecosystem: Engineered > Solid waste > Grass > Composting > Bioreactor | place: USA: Davis... | reverse complement strand
TGCTCAAACCACTGACTACCTATTCGCGTTATTACTAAGCTTGAATTGATGGTCACTTATGGTCGATATTTCTTAATTCACCCAACCACAAGCGCCCACACGCTTTGCTTGATCCTGTCTGTTAAATAGCACTTTGCTGCTTGAGCTTTAGTGTTTCACCGCGTTGGTGAGGCGCGCATTCTACGCATTTTTTTGGGCTTGGCAACTACTTTTTTTCGTTTCTTTTGCCCTTTCTCAAAGCTGGATTCCTTTCAACTTTGCCCCCCATCAGAGGGACGCGCATTATCTTGATGTCGCGGCGCCTCGTCAACTACTTTTTGAGGCGCAGACTCGCTTTGCTCTGCTGATGTATAGGTATTGGATGGCGCTGCCGACGCAGCTGATTTACGAAATGCAATAAGCCACATCACCGGACCGGATAAGCAATATATGCACGCCATCGGCAGGAGCACTGTCGGCGGATCCATCACGATTATGATGAAGATCAGAAGAGCAGCCAGCATGACAACGAAAGGAACCCGACCACGAAGGTTTAATCCTTTAAAACTGCTGTAACGCAAATTCGACACCATCAATAAACCAATGGTGACAGTTACGATGGCGGCAAGCACCGACACCTCATAGGGGGGCACCACGTCGTGCCATAACCAAACAGTCGTTGCTAGAACCGCTGCCGCCGGAGGACTCGCCAGTCCAACAAAATAACGTTTATCGACAGTTTCCACCTGAGTGTTAAAGCGAGCCAATCGCAGCGCGGCGCAGGCGGCAAATACAAAGGCAGCAGCCCAGCCAAATTTACCCAGCGGCTCCAAGCCCCAACTAAACATAACCAACGCCGGTGCGAGCCCAAACGACACCATGTCCGACAAACTGTCGTATTGCACACCGAACGCACTCGTAGTGTTGGTTAGGCGAGCGATTCGCCCATCAAAACCGTCCAGCAACTGAGCAACAATAACGGCGGCGCCCGCCGCTTCGAAATTTCCTTTCATGCCGGAAATAATTGCATAAAAGCCGGCAAACAATGCCGCCGTAGTAAAAAGATTAGGCAGGAGGTAAACGCCTTTGTGGCGTTCTTTTTGGCCAGAAGAAGTCACCACCTCCTCTTCGTGTTCATCCACTATGTTCAACAATGAGTTTTCTTGTTGTTCTTCGCCGGGTTCTTTGTTCATAACAGCCCTTTTTCGTGAACGTTGTTGACCAGCAGACCAGTTGGCTGCATTGAGACGAGCAGGGCATGGTATAACAGCCTATATTCCGTGGCTATGGGTGAGCGAGCAGAGGAAAACTGCGCTGCATAACAGCGCAGCAGAGGAAGGATTAATTGCGGGTTTTGTCGATGATTTTGTTAGCTTCGATCCAGGGCATCATCGCACGCAATTTGGCGCCGACTTGCTCGATAGGATGCGCAGCATTATTGCGGCGATGCGCAGTCATTGACGGATAATTGGTCGCGCCTTCAGAGATAAACATTTTGGCGTATTCGCCATTTTGAATTCGCTTAAGCGCATTTTTCATCGCTTGGCGAGATTGCTCGTTGATCACTTCCGGTCCCGTCACATATTCACCGTATTCGGCGTTGTTGGAGATGGAGTAATTCATGTTCGCGATGCCACCTTCGTACATCAGGTCCACAATCAGTTTGAGTTCGTGCAAGCACTCGAAGTAAGCCATTTCCGGTGAATATCCAGCTTCCACCAGAGTTTCGAATCCAGCTTTAACGAGCTCCACACAACCGCCGCACAGTACCGCTTGCTCACCGAACAAATCGGTTTCGGTTTCATCTTTGAAAGAAGTTTCGATAATGCCAGTGCGGCCACCGCCGATTGCACTTGCATAAGACAGAGCAACTGCTTTGGCTTTGCCAGAGGCGTCTTGATGAATCGCGACCAAATCAGGGATACCGCCGCCTTTCACAAACTCAGAACGCACAGTGTGGCCAGGTGCTTTTGGCGCGATCATCACCACATCGAGATCCGCGCGGGGAACGATTTGGTTGTAGTGAATGGAGAAGCCATGGGCAAACGCCAAAGTGGCGCCTTTTTTCAGATTCGGTTCGATTTCGTCGCGGTACAGCTTGGATTGGAATTCGTCCGGAGTCAGGATCATCACCACGTCAGAAGCGGCAACAGCCTCAGCAACGGGCAATACGCGCAGACCAGCGCGCTCGGCTTTTTGCGCGGAAGCAGATGAAGGGCGCAGACCTACAACCACGTCAACACCGGAATCTTTCAGGTTGTTGGCGTGAGCATGGCCTTGGGAACCGTAGCCGATAACAGCGACTTTTTTGCCGCGGATAATAGAAAGATCACAGTCTTTGTCGTAATAGATTTGCATAAGGACCTCGAGATATGAGCTGGCTGGATAAAACCCGCGCATTCTAGGCAAGGATCTTTATTGAGTAAAATGATATATTTGAAACTCAGTATTGCAGGAAGTCAACAAAGTGGACCTCAACCAGCTGCGACAGTTTCTGACGCTAACCCAAACCCTGCATTTCAATCGGGCAGCCGAGATGTGCCATATCAGCCCTTCCACACTGAGCCGCTGCATTCAGCAACTTGAAATGGAGTTAGGCGCGTCTTTGTTTTCAAGGGATAACCGCTCGGTCGAGCTGACTCAGTCGGGCGCGCTGCTTGCCGAATTCGCCCGCGAAACCTTGCAACAATGGGAGACGTTGAGGGACAACATCCAACGCAGCTCCACCAATCTGCAAGGGGCATTGAGCCTGTATTGTTCGGTGACCGCGAGCTACTCATTCCTCTATGACATTCTCAGCGACTTTCGCCAACAGCATCCGCTGATCGAAATCAAATTGCACACCGGCGATCCGGCACTGGCTCTCGAACGGGTAATGGCGGGACATGAAGATGTGGCGATCGCCGCGCGCCAGGACACCATGCCACCGGAAATCGACTTCAAGCGCATCGTGCGCTCGCCTCTGGTGTTAATCCAACCATTGCAACCCACATGGCAGGCTGAACCCAAGGATACGAAGGAATACTGGCAAACCATTCCCTACATAGTGTCGGAACGCGGGGTGGCGAGGAACAGGCTCGATGCTTGGTTCCGCCAACGCGGAATCATGCCGAAGATCTACGCGCAAGTGGCGGGCCATGAGGCCATCGTCAGCATGGTGAGCTTGGGATTGGGAGTCGGGCTGGTTCCGCAAATTGTGTTGGCGAACAGCCCATTGGCGAACAAAGTGAAATCGCATCCGCTGCAGCCTTCACTCAAGCCCTATGAGGTGGGACTGTGCGTCCTCACCAAACGGCTAAAAAGCCCGATCGTGCGGGCTTTTTGGGAGCAGATTAAACAGGCTTGAAAATGCTTACGCTGTTTTGAAAGGACGGATCAGCAAAATCAGTTTCGGCAGCAAAAACAGGGCGCCCATCAATGCGGCGAACATCGCAAGCCCGGTCAGCAAACCGAAATAGATCGTGGGAATAAATGCGGACAACACCATGATCGAAAAACCAAAAATAATGATCACCGAGGTGTAGTACATGGCTTTGCCGATAGATCCATGAGAGCGATGCATGGCGGCGACATAATCCCCATCGACCGCGATTTCCTCCTTGAATCTATGAATATAGTGAATGGTGTCATCCACCCCGATACCAACGGTAATTGCCGCAATGGTAATGGTCATCATATCCAGCGGAATGCCGATCAGCCCCATCCCGCCGAGAATGCTCAGCGCGGCCAGTACATTCGGCAGAATTGCCACCAACGCAACGGAAAAAGAACGGAACAGAACTACAAACATCAGCATGATGCAGAAGAACACCACCCCCAAGGTGACAATCTGCGAGCTGAACAAACTCTGCAGCATGTTGTTGTACAACACCAGCAAGCCTGAAAAACGCACCTCGCTTACATCCAGCTTTAGATTCTCTTTAAGGTGTTGCCGGATACGCTCCACCAACTCCGCCCTTTTCAGGCCGGGATAGGAATCCTTAACCCGCATAGTGATTCGAGTTTCTTCGTCGCCGTGGAGAAAAGGATTCACCAGCACTTTACGCACGTCCGGCGACAGCGCCTTGTCCATGACAGCCAATTCAAAATTGTTCAAAGAACCATTCAGCTCCTTGCCCACTTTATAAAGAATAGCAAGTGACTGTACCTTGCCGACTTCCGGTAAAGTCTCCAGATAATCATGAATTTTTTCGACCTGTTCCAGGCCGGCTACCGTCATCCAACGACTTGCAGAATTGCCGGGTTCAGGCGCGGATTCCGTGTCGGCGAAAGGATCCTCTTCTTCAGCGCTATCCGCGTCGGCAAAAGGATCGGATTCCACCTCGGCGAATGGATCATCCTCACCGGCAAAAGTCTCGACGGATTCTGCCTCCGCAACCAGGCCACTCGCCGCGCGCGCCTTAACAATGATGTCGAGGGACGTGGTACCGCCCAGCTTCTGGTCGATAACGGAAAGTCCCTGATAAATTTCCGTGGTCTCGTGAAAATAATCGATAAAACGATTTTCCACCTGCAACCGTGAAATTCCCCAAATACTCAATACCGCCACCAGCAGACTCACAGTCACCACAACCCCGCCATGCCGCTCCACAAATTGTGAGCAATAAAGCGTTAAGGGTCTGGATTCCGTCGGCGCTGTCTGCACTGCGGACTTTTTCACTTGGGTACGCTTCAACAACATCAGGCTGGACGGCAGGAGCATAAATGCGAGCGCGAGCGCAAAGATGAGTCCGATCGTCATCATCCAGCCGAAGTCGATCACAGGCCTTATGCCACTCACTACCAGCGACATAAACGCCACCACTGTGGTTAACGTGGTGTAAAGACAAGGTTTGGCCATAAAGCGCACGGTCGCGCTGACCAATTGTTGCTGCGACCAATCTGGATGTTCCTCGGCATATTCGCGGTATCGCACCACCAAATGCACGATGATCGACATGGAGAGAATCAACAGCAGCGCAACAAAATTGCTCGATATCACGGTCAGGCGCCAATCGAGCCAGCTCAGCAGACCCAGCATAACCAATACCGCAACAAGACAAGTGACGACGGGAATCAGGATGAAACGCAGGGAGCGGAAAATAACTGCCAGCACCAAAATGATAAATAACACCGTGGCGGCGCCGAAAATAAACAAATCTTTTTGAATAAACGAAATCATATCGGCGGTGATCATGGAAACGCCGCCGACAAATATCTGCGCATCATTTTTATAGCGCGTAACCACTTCACGCACTTTCTCTACTCGATCATGAGCGCGGGCTTCGGCAGCGGTGCGGTAATTGAGAAACTCCTCGCTTACGCGTGCGAGTTCAGCCTCTTCGGCATCGGAGAGCCCTCCCTGACTGCGCTTACCGCGTAGGCTATCGCGCTGCTGCACTAGTTCGATATAACGACTATCGACAGCAATATTCAGTTGCAACGCTGTGGTCTGGCCATCCGGCCCGAGAATCATTTCGCGATAAATGGGGCTTTCGAGAAATTCCTGTTTGGCTAACTCACGATCCACCCCGGGTGTTTCCAAGGTGCGCGGCTCTTTTGCCACCTCCCGCAGCGATTGTTTAGGGCTGAACAACAAAGGGACATTGAGAATACTGTTGACGCTCGCCACGCCGTCTATCTGCGCCAGCTCGTCCTGCAGTTGGCGCAATAGCGTTAAAGATGCATCGCTGAATAAATTTTCCCGCGGGGTAAAAGTAACGATAAGAAAATCGCCACTGCTGTAGTTTTTCGATATTTCACGAAAATAGTTGAGGTCCTGGTCGTTCTCCAGCGTCAGCGAGTCCGCGGACGCATCCAATTTGAATTTCGGCAATCCGAGAGCCGCCAACACTATGAGCGCGACTATGCAACAAAGCACCAGGCGCGGGAAACGAGTGACCCAGATGAGCCATAAATCAATCAAGCGATGAAACATAATCATTCCTTAAGAAACGGCTAAACGTCCTGGGACGGCTCTGCTGACTTTTCGATGTGGGAACCCAAAGGTTTTTCAGGAAAGGCACAATTTCGCACCCGCAATTTGAGCTCCTTGGCGCTTGGAAATCCACCGTCCTTCTTCCGCTCCCAGATACAGGTGTCGTCCACCCATATTTCAAATACACCCCCAGTGCCCGGCTGCAGAATCATCTGATAAATATCATCGCTGAAACTTGCCAATATCTCCTGTGCCATCCAAACAGCGCGAAGCTGCCATTGGCATTGGGTGCAATAGTGGATGCGTACTTTGGTCGTTCTGTCGGTCATCAGATTCTTTCCCCCTTCGGCCAAGGCGCGCCATTCTAACCCGTCTCCCCTATTGGCGCAGTAAATCGGAAAAAACTAAACCGCAGGTCAGTTTTTGACCGTGTGCAAAAAAAATTCGGTTGCAATCCGCCTTTTATCCTGCGGAGATTGAAAACGCCGGATAAAACCCTATGATGCCTCTCCTTGGAATTGGCGCGCGATTAATCCATGCCACTTCCGTGTCTTATAGCTGGTAATCACGCCAGTGGGGAGACTGCACTTCATTGCAGCAGTATGCTGTCGCTGCGCAATTCAAATCTCCAGCCGCACCTGCGGCGAACCCGGCAACAAGAGATGCTCAAGCTTCGTTTCACAGATCAACGTAGGGAACCTGCTTGGCTGACGGATAAGTCATTCACGATAGGCGGTGCCGACGACAATCACCTCGTGATCGACGATCCCACGGTTAGCAGTCAGCACGCGCGTATCGTCTACGTTAACAACACTTTTGTGTTGCACGATCTCGGCAGCACCGACGGCACTTTCGTCAACGATCAGCGGATCACCCAAAAGACCATTCAGAACGGCGACAAGATAAAACTCGGGGAAATTGAGTTGGAAGTTCTGGATCCACTGCAACCGGAAAACCAGCAGGAGTGGTGCTTGGTTGCCTGCTCGAGTTGGCTCAGCGGACAGGAATTTCCGATCCGTTCACGCAGCGATCAAAATGACATCAAGATCGGCCGCGCCAGCCACTGTGACATGATCTTCGCCGGTACCCACCTGTCGCGTGAGCATGCGCTACTCACGATTAGAGATGACGGTGTTTGGGTGCGCGATCTCAATTCCGCCAACGGTACCTTTATTAATGACGCACGTGTCACCGAGGGAATGGTTTATTCCGGAGATCAATTGCGACTGGATGTCTACAGCTTCCGCGTCTATGGCCCCGGCGTGCGGCCGGCACACGCGCCACGCAATGAGGACGATCACGAGGCAACCAAAATCCGGCGGAAAGTCGAGATAAAGATTGAACCAGAGGAACCCCCGGCAGAGGGGCCGAAACGCTGGAAAACCCGCCCGACCTCTCCCGGCAACCGCGCGGAAGAGACTGTGCACAAAGACGAGTATTCGCTGACGGCAAAGATCATCGCAGCGGTATTGGTGATGGCCGTCATTGGACTTGCGGCTTATTTAATTATTGGTTGATCCCCAGGGCGGCACCAAGGACTGGGGGATACCGAGCTGATCAAGAATCCGCGCCACCACGAAGTCCACCAGATCGTCGATGGTTTTTGGGTATTGGTAGAACCCAGGGCTGGCGGGCAACACTACCGCTCCCATTTGGGTGAGCTTCAACATATTCTCCAAATGCACCTGCGAATAAGGCGTTTCGCGGGGCACCACGATCAGTTTCCGACGCTCTTTTAAAGCGACATCCCCTGCCCGCTCGATCAAATTGTTGCTCGCTCCAGATGCCAGCGCAGACAGAGTCCCGCCACTCGCCGGGCAGATCACCATAGCCTCAGGCGCACCGGAACCGGATGCCACCGGGGCAAACCAATCCTCGCGATCAAACAATTGCAGATACCCGGGCTGCGCGGGGAAATTTGCTGCAAACCACGCATCTTGCGCCGCAAAACCTTCTGGCAAATCGAAGTCGGTTTCCCGCCGGATTACCACCTCAGCCGCGCGGGACAGCAACAGATATACCCGGCATTTTGCTGCCAACAGCACCTGCAATAAACGCAGCCCGTATTGCGCGCCGGAGGCGCCGGTCAGCGCCAGAGTAATGGTTTTATCCATTGCGACCTCGCAGAGCATCCAGCAGTTTGTGGTGGATACCATCGAAGGCGCCATTGCTCATGACGACGATTTTTTCACCCGGAACAGCGACAGCGCTCACTTGGGCAACAATGTCCGCCGTATTACGACAGATATGATGCGCGGTCTTGCCGCTGGCCGCAGTGCCGATCAAGGACCAATTGGCCGTTTCCGGTTCGAGCCAATACACCACATCCGCAGCGTCACAGGACTGTTTTAATGTGTCGCGATGAACGCCGAGCTTCATGGTGTTGGAGCGAGGTTCAATAACCGCAGTGATGCGGGCGTCCGGATGTTGCGCGCGAGCGCCGTCGAGGGTGGTTTTAATTGCGGTGGGATGGTGGGCAAAATCGTCGTACACCGCGACACCATTTACCTCCCCCACTAATTCCATGCGGCGTTTGACGCCGACAAAACGGGTCAGCGCTTCGCAGGCGATTTCCGGCTCCACTCCCACATGGCGCGCCGCCGCTATAGCTGCAGTGGCATTGTGGAGATTGTGGATACCCGAAAGCCCCCAATTCACCTCACCGACAGTTTTACCGCCGAACGTTATGGCAAAGCGGCTGGCATCTTCCTGCAGCAAACGATAAGACCAATCGCCGCCGAGGGTTTGTACCGACGTCCAACAACCTTTTTGCAAAACCTGCTGCAATGCTTTGTCGTCCTGCGGGTAGATAATCAAACCGTCACTGGGAACGGTGCGGACCAAGTGGTGAAATTGAGTTTGAATCGCGGCGAGATCGGCAAATATATCGGCGTGATCAAATTCGAGGTTGTTCATGATCAGCGTGCGCGGGCGGTAGTGAATAAATTTCGAGCGTTTGTCGAAAAAAGCGCTGTCGTATTCATCCGCCTCGATCACAAAAAAGTCGGATGTCCCCAGAGCTGCGGATGTAGGGAAATTTTGCGGTACACCGCCGATCAGGTAACCCGGCTCAAAACCGGCGTAATCCAAAATCCAGGCGAGCATGCTGGAGGTGGTGGTTTTGCCGTGGGTGCCCGAAACCGCGAGAACCCAACGGTTGCGCAGAATATTCTCAGCCAGCCACTGCGGACCGGAAATGTACGGCAGGTTGCGGTTGAGAATGGCCTCCATCAACGGATTGCCGCGGCTGACCACGTTGCCGATAACAAAAATATCCGGTTGCAAATCCAACTGGCTCGGATCGAACCCTTCGATTAATTCGATTCCGGCGGCCTCCAGCTGCGTGCTCATCGGCGGGTAGACGTGATGATCGCAGCCGGTCACCTTGAAACCTTTGGCCTTGGCCAGTTGCGCCAGGCTGCCCATAAAGGTTCCGCAAATGCCGAGAATATGAATGTGCTGCATGCAGTTTTCCTCAAAAAATCAGCGCCGCAGCTTAGCATGGAGGTTCCCGCCATTCATCCCCACACGCAACTGCGTGACAAATTGTCTGCACGGGTGCTTGTGATAGAATCTGCGCTCTTAATTTGTACCGACCAGGAATCCCGTCATGAGCTTAAATTCTGTTCCCACAGGCAAAAACCCACCCGAAGAAGTCAACGTCATCATCGAAATTCCCCAGGGCGGTGAGCCGATCAAGTACGAGATCGATAAAGATACCGGAGCCCTGTTTGTCGACCGCATTCTGGGAACTTCCATGCGCTACCCCTGCAACTACGGTTATGTTCCGAACACTTTGTGCGGTGACGGCGATCCTGTAGACGTTTTGGTGGTTATGCCCTTCCCTCTCCAGGCCGGCTGCGTCGTTAAATGCCGTCCCATCGGCGTGCTGAAAATGTCCGACGAGTCCGGTCAGGACGCCAAACTGCTCGCCGTTCCGGTTACCAAAACCACTCCGCTCTACAGCAATATTCAGTCATACAAAGACCTGCCGGAAATTCTTATCAAGCAAATCGCGCATTTCTTTGAACACTACAAGGATCTGGAACCCGGCAAATGGGTAAAAGTTGAAGGCTGGGGAGATGCGGACGAAGCCAAGAAAGAAATCCTCGACTCCATCGAGAACTACAAAAAGGCCTAATAGGCCTTACAAAAAAGGGCCTTCTGGCCCTTTTTTATTGTCTGCTGATTGCTCAAGTTTTGAGCTTTAAATGATCCACATTGGGCGGCGGTGGCGCGGGTGGCGCTGCGGGCCCCAAGCGCTCTCCTACTTTACCCAAGGTCAAATGGGATAAATCCAGCTCGAGTGGCTGCACATTTTCCCGCTCATCAGGCTTCAATAGATCCGCACCGACAGCCGCCATATCCAGATCCGGAACCGTCACGGCGATGCCGGGTAAAATCTCAAACTCATCCTCTTTCACCAGATTGCCTTCTTGGGGCGCAACCGACAGGTGGGAAATATCGACGGACACAGGCTCAGCTTCGACCCGCTCATCTGGGCGCAATAACTCCGTACCAGGCGCGGACAAGCCAAAATTCGGCGCTTCAATGGTAGGTCTTGCGGTTTTGGGCGGCAGCGGCTGCGCGCCGAGAACAGTCGTCAAACCCGATTCTTTTGCGGCTGGAACGGCTGGCTGAGACGGAGGTGGCGACTGCGGTTTAACCGGCGCGGCACTCGCTGTTTCGCTAACCAACACCAAATCCACTCGCGCGCCCGCTTTTTTCATCGCCACGCGATATTTGTTCGCGGCATCGGCATCAACGCCCTTCTTCAGAGGGATGGCTTTTCCAGAGAACAACGCATTTACCTTCGCTTCATCCAGGCGAAACAGTTGCTGCAGGTTCTTTTTTACTTGCGGCAGTTCAAAACCCGGCACGAGTTCGCCGCTGAACACCAAGTCATATCGTTCTTCATTCATATAGAGACCACACGCTGCGCATCCATTCGAAAGTAAAACACTTTATCCGCAGAGCTGCCACCCGCCTCGCCTGCTATAGACGACCGGGGTCCGATAAAGGCGATGAAAACTGTGACCTCATCGAGATTTTTTAATCATTAAAAAATTTTTCCGCTTTGGGAGATGCCCATAAGGGCGCCGTTTTCCTCACCCGTGGCGATNTTGTGNNAATTAAATTGACCCNCCTAAGGGTTTGAAATTAAAGAGTTTTTATTGGCACCCAAAGNTCTCTGTCAAACAGCACAGCAAAACGCGACTGAAATGCGAAAAATCGTCATGAATAGGATTTTCGTTTAGATAGATTTGAATCTATAGGATTTTGCGACGACCAATAATAGGCGCCACGGGGTGACGGGCTGATAACTGGCTGAAGCTGGGATCAGCATCCATACTTTGGGAATACTAGACTCTGCGATGCAAATTCCAGTGAGAACGAGCAAAGCGAACGTTAAGGACCGTTTCGATGAACACAGAAGTCAGCAACAAGCACATTCCCGCAGCAATCGACCGGCTGATGCCAAGGTCTCCTTATAATGCTAGCAGCAGCGCCATCGCTGCAAAGGTCATTGAGGATATTCATTTTCTGCAGGATCGCATCGAGCGGATTAAAAAACTTCAAACACCCAATTCCACGGTACTGAAAACCTATCAATCCATGCTGGAAAGCCGGGAAGCGGTTTTAGCGTGGCTGCGCGAAAATGGTGACCTCGAAGAAGAGGAGGATGTCAGTCACCACGTAGGTTAGGCGCTAACCGCTGGATAATTTCAGGCAATACTGCCATATCGGTGAAGTTATCAATTTTCCGCCCCTCTAGTTCCAAGGGTGCGCCGTAGCGTACGACAAACATTCCCGCTCTAATCGCGGCAGTCACTCCCGCGACCGAATCTTCCACCACTAGTGTTTCCCGAGGCGTAAAGCCCATGCGTTCGGCTGCCATTAAAAATAGGTCCGGGGCGGGCTTGCCCTGCTTTACTTGCTCAACTGAAAAACGATGGTCGCCAAAATAAGAGTAGAGGCCGGTCACTTCCAGCGAATGACGAATTTTGCTCAACGCCCCATTGCTGGCGACGCAAAATGGTGTGCCCTGCGCCGCCAACCATTGCAGTACGGATTCAATACCCGCGACCGGCTGCAGATCCTGTCCAAATGCTTCAGTGGTGGCCAGCGCTAAACTGTGCAGAAAATCGTCTGGCAGCGCGCCGGGAAATTTTTGCTGTAAAAGGTTCAGGCAGTAATCCATGGTTTGGCCGCGGAATTGTTCCTCGCACTCCTGCGCTGAAAGTGCAACATTAAAATTCGCCAGATGCTCGGAAAAAACCCGTGCAGCCAGGGATTCGCTGTCCACCAGCACGCCATCACAATCAAAAATAACCAGCATTTAAAAAGACCAATTGGGAGGATAAAGCGAGGAAGAAACTGCGATAAATCGCGTATAAATTTCATCAAAATTCCGGATAGCTTCTTCCTTGAGTGCAATATCCAGGGATGCGACAACTTCGAGTAGTTGCTCCTTATCTACATCTACCGCTTGCTGAAATTCCCGCGCCAAAGGTGCATAGCTGAGGTGCCAAGGCTCCGGCGCCACGCCGCCAAAAGGCTCGATATAAGGACGAAAGAATAAAGCGTCGGGGCGAGCGAGTTCGGCATCGAGCCATTGATGAAAAGCGACAAAAGGACCTTGGCATTCGGCCAGCGTTAATTGCAGCGATTGGCCGGCGGGCAAGGCCGCGCGATCGTACACGTCGATATCGGTGCCCCAATGATGACGCGAAGTCCCCGGCAACGCCGACCAGCGCAGTATGGCAAACATCAGCGTCTCGGCATCCAAATTGACGACATCCAGTGGCTGACCATCATCGTCCAGTACCGGCCGTTGCCCCGCCGCTTTGGCGTTCCAAATAAGGCACTGGCGCTCGACAGAGCGAAAGCCGCTGGCGACTGCAAAATCAAATCCGTGAAGCGCTGCCCTCGCCACGAGATCAGCTAAAGGATCGAGCAACTGGCGCTGCACAGGAACACCGTGAAAATCCGCTAACTCCTGTGGAACATTGTTAAGACGCATGAACAGCTTCAAAGTTTTTTAGAATTCCGCATGTGACATATAGGAAAAATGTAGTAAATTCCGGGACTCTTATGACATGAGCAGGTATGAGCTGGCAACCCATTGCGGATGTTTACGCCAGACCTGGCTCCCGCCAAAATTTGCACTACAGTTATAGTAGGGTCCAGCGCATTTGCGCTTGGAACAGTAGTTCGAGTAACACGCTAAGAAACCACGGCACCCGCCGCAACACGATAATAATAAAGGATGACTCATGAATAACGTAAATCTGGCCCACAGTGAACTTCTTGAACTCAAAAACCTGGGCATGGCCTCGGTCAATATTCTGCAAGCCATCGGCATCAACACCTATGAAGATTTGGCAGAGATGGGCCCAGTGCAAGCCTACTGCCGCATCAAAGCCCGTGGCATTCATGTCTCCAAGGTTATGTTGTACGCCCTGCAAGGAGCATTGATGGATGTACATTGGAACGACCTGCCCCCCGATCTCAAAACCCGATTGGTCAAAGAAGCTGAGCATCTGGAGCGCGGCGAGCGCGAACGCGCGCCGGCCTGATGGCCATTACCCTTTGTGCCTTGGATGAAATACCTGCGGGTGAGGCTCGCGGCATAGATCTAGGGGAGAGGCGATATATAGTCGTACGCCAATCAGAAGACTTCTTTGTCTACCGCAATCAATGCCCCCACCTCGGCGTCCCACTCGATTGGCAACAGGATCAATTCATGGATCCCGAGGGTGAATTCCTGCGCTGTGCTACCCACGGAGCTCTGTTTCTCCCGGAAACCGGAGAGTGCATTGTCGGCCCGTGTGTCGGTCAATTTCTGATTCCCGTGCCATTCGAACGGGTGGACGGCAAGATCGTCCTGCGCAGCTAGAAGCTGCATCAAAATCAACCGAGCACCACCGGCAACAAGCGATCCAGCACAATTTCAGTTGGAGAAATGCTCGCACCCAGCGCGACCACTTCCACACCTGCTTCGACAGCTTCATAAAAGGCACATGCGTAGGCCGGATCTATATGAGATGCCGCAGCGACCCGCGCGATCCCTGTGTGCTGCACGCAATACACCAGGACAGCTCTATGCCCGACTCTAACCATGGCCGCAAGTTCGCGCAAATGCCGTGCGCCGCGAGCGCTCACGGCATCAGGAAAAAAGCCATTGCCATCATCGGCTTCCGCCAAGGTCACATTCTTGACCTCGACATAAACAGCTTGATTTTTGATCTGCAACAGAAAATCAATACGACTACCTTCGCTGCCGTAGACCACCTCGTGGCGAAGGCTGTCGTAGCCTCGCAGAGTCGGCACCAGCCCCGCTTCCAGCGCCTCGCGCACGAGACGATTGGCGCGACCGGTATTGATGCCCGCGAGGTGACCGTGAGGAGTGGTGGCGATTTCCCAAGTCGCTGGGTATTTACGTTTTAAACCGGGCGAGAGGGAAAACCACGCGGGAGCGCCGGGTTGCAGGCAATTTTTCATGCTCCCGGTATTGGGGCAATGAATTGTCAAAATTTCGCCGTTTGCAAGGCGTATATCGGCGAGAAAACGCTTGTAGCGCTGAATCAGGACACCCTGCTGCAGCGGCTCGGGAAACAACACAGAAAAACTCCACGGCTAAGTACGGCGGCGCAGTATAAGTGAGAAATCGGCAAATTTTGGCTATTTTCTGGGCATTTACAAAAAACTGGCGCGCCGCAGATGAATCTGATAGCTTTCCCGGTTTGGCCGGCCGGCCACGGGGATTTAAGACCGGTCTCCGATACCGAAGTGACAGACACGTTCTGCATCTAGGTCACTCTTTGGGCGCAGCGACGCGAACAGGCTTCGCAAACTTGTGTCAGTTATAAGGGTGGCGATGCGTAGCAAAGGCAATATAGAGAGGCTCAACAACAATGCCCGATACAACCAAGCCCGATACAACTAATTTTTCTCTTCACGGTATCGAACCCTATACGCTGGTTAAGGGTGAGGAGTACATGAACGAAAAGCAGCGGGAGCACTTTAGAAAGCTTCTGCTGGCGTGGAAAAGAGAACTCATGGAAGAAGTTGATCGCACCATGAGCCATCTGAAAGATGAAGCGGCGAACTTCCCCGATCCCGCTGACCGTGCGAGCCAGGAAGAAGAATTCAGCCTGGAATTGCGCACCCGCGATCGCGAGCGCAAGCTGATCAAAAAAATCGACAAAACCCTCGAGCTGATCGAAGCCGATAATTACGGTTTCTGTGAAGCCTGCGGCGTGGAAATCGGTATCCGTCGACTGGAAGCCCGCCCCACTGCCACTCTCTGCGTCGATTGCAAAACCATTGACGAGATTAAAGAAAAGCAAGTAATGGGTTGATATCTCCAAGGGCCGGCCTCCGGCCCTTTTTCATTTCTCTCTTTCGTTATCGCTCAGCATGGCTCCAGCCATTCGTCCCTCCTACGTTGGTCGCTTCGCCCCCTCACCCACCGGCCCATTACATTTCGGCTCATTGGTATGTGCTTTGGCGAGCTATCTCGACGCCAAACGTCACGGCGGTAAGTGGCTGCTGCGCATCGAAGATATAGATCCACCGCGCGAACAACCCGGCGCCGCAGATTCCATAAAGCGCACATTGGAAGCCCACGGATTATTCTGGGATGGCGAAGTCCGCTATCAAAGCCAGAGATCCGATGCTTATTGGGGCTACCTGAATCATCTTAAAAAACTGGATTTGCTCTATCCCTGCAACTGTACCCGAGCACGCCTTGCGCCACTGCACGGCCGCTACGATGGCCACTGCCGATATTCCCACCCGAGCGCTGACGAGCCTTGTGCACTGCGCTTAAAAGTGACAGATCTGCCTCTGGCGTTTAGCCATCTGGAACATAAAATTACGTTTACCGATCGCATTTGCGGTGAACAGTACGAAGATATCAATCAGGTCAGCGGTGATTTTGTTATTCACCGCAAAGATGGCTTATTTGCTTACCAATTGGCTGTAGTGGTGGATGATATAGATCAGGGAATTACCGACATTGTACGTGGAGATGATTTACTGGATACGACGGCGCGGCAGATATTTCTTTATCACATACTCGGCAAAACGCCGCCGAGTTATGCGCATATTCCAGTAATTAAGGATAAGAACGGGAACAAGCTGAGCAAGCAGAATCATGCGCCGGCCGTCGATATAAACTCGGCGCAAGTTAACATATACAATGCTCTTTCATGTCTTGGGTATAGCCCTTCAAAAACGTCAGATATTTCCGGCTTGTTGGCTGACGCTATCAGCTATGGGCAAAAATCGTCAGGATAGTTCAACACAAAAAACANGAACCCAGTCATTCGGCAAGNCGGGTATAAACAATCGGAACNACCCGACTTCTAGCTCGCCGCCCTAANGTGTCCTCTATTTCTATATANACTTCGTAGTCTCCCGACGGTGGGTCAAACGTATTCATCACAAAAAAAGCCACAAATGTGCCATCGGCATTCATATTAGGGGTTTGATTTCCGGTACTACTGAAATTATTTGGCCCGCCACTGGTGTATATCAACATGCGAGCCGCCGGGTAACGAGGATCGGAAGTCCAGCGACCCTCAGCACGATAATTAAAATTTGTACTGCTCATGACCAACGGTGTTTGAGCAACCGTTGGTTGATCAAGGGTAACAATCAGATCTTCCAAATATTCCAACATAAAATTACTTGAAGTACGCGTAGGTGTCCGATATCCAGCAATATTTGCAGATTCAGCCCAGACAACCAGCTGATATACACCATCAGACGGAAATGCAGATCTCGGGATTGAAATGCTGAATTCTCCATTACCAACAAATCGCGTTAACGTATCTCCAACTATTGCTCCACTAGCAGAGCGAATTTGTACATTTAAATTTGCAGAACCCGCCCCAAGGTCCCAGACCAAATTGCCGGAAAGGGGAACTTCCAATAAATGGCTCCCTCCGCCCGGAGTCCTTAAGGTTAAATCCGATTCAAACAAAGCCAGGAAATTAAACGAGAAAAAATAGCTATCGCTGGCACCACCAGCAGACCAAACTATCTCGCGATAATTGATATTTTCAAGCCCAGTGGTAGAAATAGTGCACCCGCTTCTTGAATTGATGCAATCTGTAATATCAATGGCAGACAAATCACTTTCACGATTTCCTTGAGAATCGACCAGATACATCTGCACCAAATCGAAAGTCAGTTGCTGACCTGTATCTCCATCTATGACCGAACCTACTACTACGGGAGGAGTAGTGGTCGAATACGTCACTGCGCTGGATGGTTGGAGGAGTTGAAATTGAACATTACGCTGTTGAAGTACTGAAAAAGTTACGCTGTCCGTAGCACCAAAGCCCGCCGGCGTAACCGCGCGAACTTCTATCGTATTTTCATCCCACAATATCTCATTCGGCAACAGACATCCCTCAAACCAGCATTCCGTCACATCCATAGTTTCCGGCACTCGAGTTGCGCTGCTGCGGATAGTTGCGGTGACGATAGGACTACCACTGCTCAAATCCGACTGTTCGATAAATCCCGTTAGTAAAGGCAATTGATCGCGACTGTAGGAAGCGCCGTCGCGAGGTGTCTCAATACCGATTTGAAGAGCCTCATAAGGGTTGGTGTTGATTTTGGCCACGGCCGCAATCACCTGATTAAATTCAGAAATCACCAGCGGTGCGACGTTCGCTCCAACCGTAAAAACCCCTACATCTATAACGCCAACAGCATCTATGCCAGCGGTTAGCTGATGCAATTGACCATTGGGTTTGTAGAGCGTTTCATAAGTAATGCCCTCCACCTGTTGAATCTCCACACCCATTTGCTGGAAAAACTGTGCCTGCGCGGCTTCCGAATAGCATTCAGGGCAAGAATAACTCTCTCCCACATAGACAATGCGACCACCGGAAGCAGCAAAGTTTTTTAGCACCAGAATTTCTTTTTCATTGAATTCAGTATCCGGCAGAAAAAGAATCAGGAGTTTAATGTGCGCTGGAATCTCAGCAAGGGATGCCCGCTCGACAACGGAAAATTCATNGCCATTTTCCAGGTATAGCTCATTCAATACTGTTTTAGCCCNCGCGCAGTGGCCATTCACCTCATCCACCAAAGCACANGTTTTTTCGGAAACGACGAACANAACGGAATTTTTTCGCTCGTTTTCAAAATCGGCAACAAAATTAGCCCAGTNTAAAAACCAGGGACGGTTTTGCTCTANAGATAAGGCGTCCATATCATTGAGCACCAACAAATCGCCNCCGGGCAGTAATTCACNTCCAGGCTTATAGGAGAATTCCATCTTTGTCTCAGCTTCCAGGTCAGAACCCTGATCAAAAGCTCTCAAATAAAGGCTGTGGCGATCCGCACCTTGAAGCCATTCCGAGGGAATGGTGAACGTGAAAGTCTGATTGCCATTAACCGGCACATTTTCAATAAATTGTTTGCCATCGAGCTCGGTGTACAAATTTATTGGTCCGCGGGCGTTGGTGAAATAACCGTATACCTGCACATGGCCGGTGAGGGTCGCGTCAACTACCGGATTGACGATTGTCAGGGAAAAAACAGACGCATAAGGGACGATGATCGTTGCGCTGCCGATAACAGTGGGATCACGGGGGTCGACTACTTCTACCAGAATCACATTATCGCCCTGCTGCAGCCAGTCAGTGCTCAATCCAAAAATAAAATCGCCCGGCAACTGACCGGAGACAGTGTCGACTGATATCGGTTGTCCATTAACAGACACCCGGATTTGCGGCGATTGCGCAGAGTCCAAGGGGCAGCTGCTGAAATCGGCGCGGCCGTAAATATACACGCCTGCGCTGTCATTGCTGGTCACTTCCAATTGAACATTCGGCGCCGGCAAACGGAATTCAAACGACACCAACGGCGATAACAACGACTGCTCCAGATGATCGGTCAAGCGGGCCTGAATGGTGTTTGTTCCGGGCGAAAATATGCGGCAGTCGGCGTCAATACTGAAGTCACCGCTGGATGACTCACCATCGACTTCCACAACGAGGGGCGTAAGCGCACCTGTTGTATCGATTATTTCCAAGGCCACAGGAGTAAGCCCCGGATCGAGATTGTAGGAGCCAGAAATATCGACCGTGCCGCTATAAGAAGTGTCAGCAACAGGACTGGTCAGCTCCACAAATCCTTCCTGCGGCACACTGATGCTGGCGCGCGCGATTAAACTTTGTATTTCTTCCGGAGAAAGCGCGCGCTTAACAATCACAAGATCGTCCATGCTGCCGGCCAAATAATTGTCTAGCCATATCGCATGGTGCCCCAGCAACAACGGTGCGTCGTTGGTCAGCGACGCTGTGTGACCGGTGGGGTTGAATGTCCCGATCAGACGGCCGTCCAGATACAATTTCAGTCCGTCAACCGCATTGCGTTCGAGGGTGACGCCAACGTGGTGCCATAAACCATCCGCAACAAACGCTGACTGATCGGAGCTGCTGGTGCTTTCGAAATTGGTCCAGGCGATATTACCCATGATTTGTTGGCTGACCATCTGCAGCGCCGGCGTGCCGGCTGTGCTTAGGTATAAAGTGTAACCAGGTACTTCATCCACATTTACCGGCCGCTTCTCCAGCAACGACTGTATAGCTCCCGTGCGCGAGGTTTTTACCCAGACAAATATGGAGAAATCGCCCTCGTCGAAATTGACCTCACTGTGGTCCGCGATTTCGACATAATTTTCCGCACCGAACCGCAACGCCTGACCAACAACTCCCGGCGCGAAAGACAATCTCGTCTCGCCGATCAGCGTCCCGGCATTATTAAAACCATCCTGATCTGGCAACACTTCGTTAACAAGTTCATCGAGAGGCATCTGCACGCCTCTGGCTTCCGCGTATTCAAATCGAACCGATTCGATTACCCGCACGTCGCTGTTCACAGCTTCAGTAGCTTCAACCGTCAGTATATAAGTGCCCAACTCGTCGATAGTTGCCGCAAATGACCAACCTTCAATGTTAAGCGGCAGATCAATGACTTCGCTATTGGGTTCGCCGACGCGCTGTAGCGACGCGCGAATAATCGGGTTGATCGTTCTGTCCGCCGTGACATAACCGTTAACAGCAACCGGCGAATAGTAAGTCTGCCCCGACACAGGGGATTCAAGTGTGATGCTTAGCGGCACTGGAGTTCGATAGTTAAAAGTACGGGCTTCTGTTATTACAGTACGCACACCGTCAGACGCGGTGAGCGCGATTTCATAAACTCCATCGGCAAGATCCGGCAGTGGCAGAAGGGCACTAAATGCATCGCTCTCCAGACTCCAGGAATCCAATCCCGGCAAAGACACAGTGGCAACAAGTTCGCCATCGTTAAAAAGCGAGGCCACTACATCAACCAAAGGTAATTGCGGATCGAAGTTTAAAAATCCCGTCAACGGCAATTCCGGTTCCAGCAGTTCTGGAAAATCAAATGACTCCAACTCAATCAACAGCGGCAAAAATCCTGAGCTGCTGGATGAACTGCTAGACGAGCTTGAAGATGAGCTGCTTGACGAACTCGAACTGCTGGAACTTGAGGAACTAGAACTTGAGCTACTGCTCGATGAACTGGAGCTTGATGATGAACTGCTGGACGAGCTTGAGCTGCTTGATGAACTAGAGCTACTTGTACTTGAAGAAGCGGACGATGAGCTCGAACTACTACTCGAAGAACTGGAGCTACTGCTCGAAGAACTGGAACTGCTGGAACTTGAAGAGCTGGAAGAAGAGCTTGAGCTACTCGATGAGCTTGAGCTACTGGAACTTGAAGAGCTAGAGGACGAACTTGAGCTGCTTGATGAACTTGAGCTCGATGAACTGCTGGAGGAGCTGGCGCTGCTGCTCGAAGAGCTGGATGACGAACTTGAGCTGCTCGATGAGCTAGAGCTGGACGAAGTGGAACTGCTGCTCGAGCTAGAGGAGCTGGATGATGAACTTGAACTGCTCGAAGAGCTGGAGCTGCTGGAACTTGAAGAACTAGATGATGCGCTTGAGCTACTCGATGAACTACTACTGCTCGAACTTGAGCTACTTGAGCTTGAAGAACTGGATGATGAGCTCGAGCTGCTCGATGAGCTTGAGCTTGACGATGAACTGCTGGATGAGCTGGTGCTACTGCTTGACGAGCTCGAAGAACTAGAGCTTGAGCTGCTGCTCGATGAACTGGATGAAGACGATGAATCTCCACTTGATGATGAGCTGCTCGAAGACGAACTGCTTGAAGACGAACTGCCGCTGGTTTCGCCCTCATGGAAAAAACTCCATACAGGAATGCGGTTGTTATTGGCGATAGTGCCGCGCAGAACTTTTTGTTCCTCGCCAGAAAAAACTCTTACTTCATAATCCGCAGGATATTCGCCGGCGTGTTCCACCCAGACGGTGTATTCACCAGGAGGTGCGTAGTCGGGCCAAAAAGCGTTTTCCCAGCCGTTCGATTCCGAGCGTTCGAAAAATCCCAAACCACTCAGGCAGTCAATCGGCGAGTTATCCGCACCCAGCGTATTCGCGCAGGGGTCGGTTACTTCGAGGTTGAGATCCTCCGCAGTTTCATCCCAAAAAAGATTGACCCGAACCAGACCAGCAGAGCCATTCAGATCCGTTTGCGGAGCGTCTTCACCAATAATGGGTTGGGGCTTTGTGGTCGGGTATGAGGGGCCTTGATCTATAAAAGAAGGGTCAACAATTACCCCGGTGCTGCGAATGGTGATGCGATTGGGATCGTCCAGGTTGTCCGGATCGTAGACGTGCAGTTCAAAGTATTCAAAGTCTTCGGGTTGCTCATCCTGAAGCAGCGCTATATCAATAAATTTTTCGCTCTCTCCTCTTTGGAAACCAAAGCGCGTTTCCTCCTTGGGCTCAAAGTCTTCTCCGCCAATAGCTGTCTTATCAACGGTTTTGTAGGCGAGGACGAGAGGTTCCTCCACCGGCTCCCGCAGCTTTACCGCAAAGCGGATAACACTTTCATTTTCATTTGCGGTAACGCCGGTAACTTTGACTGCCCTGTCCAACGGTTGCGCCATTACGGTCGCAGTATCGGAATTAGCGTAATCGTTGACGTTCACCCCGTAGAGGCGGAACACCAACTTGGTGGCACGGGGAACATCGGGCGTCAGTATTGCGGTTCGCGGTTCCAGGGGATTGAGAATGGTGACCGGAGGCCCCTCAATTTGCGTCCAGCGAACCAGCCTGACCGGCACGCCGGAGGAGCTCTCCACTTGGCCGTTCAACACCACCAACAAATTGGCGTCCGCGAACTGCAAGCCGCCCGCATCCACCAGAATACGGTTGTCCGTTTGATCACTCGGTTTAAGACTGCCGACTTTGTCATCGTCAATCAGCTCGTCCAGCTCGCTGATGGCGGAGTTGTCAGGCTGCTGACCCGCTGTATGGATTTCTGAGCTCTTCTGGGAACAGCCAGAGCCCAGCGCAACGGTCAACAACAGAAGCCAGGTAACCAACAAGCCTTGGAATGTTTTCATACGGCGCTCCGTCCGAGTGACTAGGTCCAATTTTTTGGAGGGATAAAACTAAAAATAAAAAGAAGAAGGAAGAATCCGATGCAAGAATTTATTACCGCAAAGCGGAGGCCGCAGTGAAAAAATACCCACCACGACAGCAAACCCCGCGAGCTGCATTAGCTGCGGACACTAAATCCCATCGCGGACTGCTGAATAACTCGGATAAGAAAGGACTTGGCTTACTGCCTGAGGGGATGCTCGCTGCACTCCGGTTTGCATTTTTATATCGCACACCGCTATCCCGGGCGCAGATTCTACTCCAAGCCCTACCCCCTCTCAATGAATAGAAGAAGAGGCTTTCCCGGTTATCCGCTCAATCACAGATGATTTGCTTCCGGCAACCCGCTTTCAGTACCATCGCGCCATCTAACCCACCGCGTATTGGCCCATGAACCGGCAGAGTCCCCTGATCCTCTTGTTATTGGTTGCGTATGTTTTTCTGCCAGCGTTAATTGACTGGGCTACCGATGCACACCGCGGCTGGTATAAGCCTTTCATTATTTGGATTGCAGTCATCATCGGCGCCTATCTCCTGCAAAAACGGGATAGACCCAGTGACTCTTTGTAAGCAACAAACCACTCCCCTCCTGCATTGGCATTCTGAATGACGCTGAGTTTTGTTGAGGTGGCGCTGATTAGCGCCACTTATCTTGTTGTCTTGTTCGCCATCGCCTACAGCACCGAGCGCGGCTGGGTGTCCGACAAGGTGGTGAGCCACCCGCTGACCTATATTTTTTCCCTCGGAATTTTCGCCAGCGCCTGGGCGTTCTACGGCGTGGTGGATCTGGCGGAAGACTTCGGCTACGGCGCCCTGGCCTATTACTTGGGCACAGGTACCCTGTTCCTGTTCTCGTCCTATGCACTTAAACCCCTGGTGGAGCTGGCCCGGCGTTTCCAGGTGAACTCCATGGCGGACCTGCTGGTGTTCCGCTATCACAGCCACTCCGTCGGCGGGCTGGTGACACTGGTCATGCTAATGGCGATGGCACCGCTGTTGACGCTGCAGATCCAGGCCGTTGCCGACACCATGCATCTGTTCACCCGCGGCAATCACGAAGCCTTGAGCCCTGCCCTTTCGGAATTCGGACTGCGCCAAACCCTGGCGTTGATCTACTGTGTAGCCATCGCCCTGTTCGCCACCGTCTTCGGTTCCAATCGCGAACATCACAAAGGCTTGGTGACGGTGATGGCCTTCGAATCCCTGGTCAAAGTTTTTGGTCTTGTGGCGGTGGGTTTGTTTGTGATTTTCAAAGTCTTCGGTGGTATGGGTGGCCTGGATGAATGGCTGGCGGCCCACCCGGAGCATCTGGACGCACTGAATAATCCGCCGGATAAATCCTCCCACCACGCGCTGCTACTGGTGTTTATCGCCACTGCCGTTTCCATGCCGCACATTTTCCATATGACCGTGGTGGAAAATCCGGTGAAGCACACTAACCGCACCGTCACCTGGGCATTCCCTTTGTTTCTGCTGGTCATGGCACTGCCGATCTTCCCTATTCTGTGGGGCGGCATCGCCATGAAGCTGGATGTGCCTGCGCAGTATTTCCCGCTCTCGGTGCCAATGGCCGCTGGTAGCAGCACCTTTGCCATCATCGCCTTTGTCGGCGGTTTGTCTGCGGCGACCGGCGCCATGATCGCCATAGCGCTGGCGCTGGCGACCATGATCCTCAACCACTGGCTCCTGCCGATCATCCACTTCCGCGCCAAACGCGATGTTTACGGCCAGTTGATCTGGATGCGCCGTATGCTGATTGGCGTGGTATTGCTGGGCGGCTACCTGTTCTACGTCGCGTTGAACAACCGCTTCAATCTCACCGAACTCGCCATAGCCGCCTTTATCGCGACGCTACAGCTGCTGCCCGGATTGATGGCGGTGGCGCACTGGCCGCGCGGCAACCGGCGCGGCTTTATTGCCGGCCTTATGGTGGGCAGCAATATCTGGTTTTTTGGCCTGATGCTGCCCATGGTACAGGGCTGGACCAGCGCCACCTTGCCCATCTGGAACACCCCAATCCCTATCGGTATCAGCGAGTGGAGCCATATCACCCTATGGAGCCTCGGCTTGAATACCCTGGTGTTCCTGGTGGTGTCCTACCTCAGCCGCCAGTCCGACGAAGAGCGTTACAGTGCGGAATTGTGCTCGGACGATGAGCTAAGCCATCCGGTGCGTTTGGCTCTGGATATTCGCTCGCCGAGTGAAATCATCGAGCGCTTGAGCACCCGTATCGGCCGGTCGACGGCGCAAACCGAAGTGCAGCGCGCACTGCACCGCCTCGGCATGAACTTAAATGAAAGCCGGCCCTACGCCCTGCGTCGGCTGCGCGATGAGATCGAGGCGAACCTGTCCAGCCTGATCGGGATCTCTATGGCAAGTGAAATCATGGATCGCCTGGTGCCCTATAAGGTGCCGGAATCGCCGGGCGCCACAGATATTAACCTGATTGAAAGCCGGCTGGGCCAAGTGCGCGATCAGCTCACCGGCCTCGCGGCCGAACTCAACAACCTGCGCCTGTATCACCGCCGCACCCTGGAAGAGCTGCCGCTGGCTACCTTTTCTATAGGCGCAGATATGGAAATTCTGATGTGGAACAGCGCCATGGCGGACCTTACCGGCATCGCCAGCGATCAGGTCACGGGGTCGCACCTGGAAGATGTGGTGGAACCCTGGGGCAGTCTGCTGACCAAGTTCGCCCTCTCCAATGAGCCGCGCTTCTACAAACGCCAGATCATGCTGAACAGCCAGCCCCATTGGATCACTTTGCATAAGGCCAGCATTCCCTCCTCCATGGCGCATCAGCTGGATGGCCAGGTGATTCTGCTGGAGGACGTTACCGAGCTGCAGATGCTGGAACAGGAGCTGGTGCACAGCGAGCGTCTGGCATCGGTCGGTCGCCTCGCTGCTGGCGTCGCCCACGAAATCGGCAACCCCGTTACCGGCATCGCCTGCCTGGCGCAAAACCTGAAATACGACACCGAAGACCCGGAAATTCTGGAAACCGGCAGCCAAATCCTGTCGCTGACGGAACGGGTAACACGGATCGTGCAATCCCTGGTGAGCTTCTCTCACGCCGGCCAGCGCGCGGACAATCAGCTGCAGCTGGTGAGTCCACGGGAGTGCGTGCAGGAAGCCATCAACCTGCTCTCGCTGCAAAAAGAGCGCAACCAAGTGGTCTTTATCAACGCGGTACCGGAAGATTTGATGCTGGAGGCGGACAGCCAACGGCTGATTCAAGTATTCGTCAACCTACTGTCCAACTCCCGCGACGCCAGTGAAGAAGGCGGCGAAATATTGGTCGAAGGGGATATGCTGGCGGGCTATGCGCGTTTGACGGTCACTGACCAGGGCAGCGGCATCCCCCAGGAAGTCGCCGATCGCATCTTTGAACCCTTCTTTACCACCAAAGATCCTGGCGAAGGCACCGGGCTCGGTTTGGCCATGGTTTACACCATTGTGGAAGACCATAAGGGCAGCATTGAGATAGAGTCCCCGGTTGATCGCGAACGCGGAAACGGGACACGCTTCATCATCATGTTACCTTTAAACCTTGCAAGCATTGATTCGAAGAGTAACACTAGGAAAGTTTTTTGAGCGAAGTAACACAGTCCTATGAGCAAAATCCTGATCGTTGAAGACGAAATCATCATTCGAACGGCACTGCGCAAGTTATTGATGCGCAACAAATATGATGTAAAGGAAGCCTCGTCTGTCAAAGAGGCCGCCAAATTCAACCTGGATTCTTTCGACCTCATCATCTCCGACCTGCGCCTCCCCGGCGCGCCCGGCACCGACCTGATCCAGGCGGCCGGTGATGTGCCCGTGCTGATCATGACCAGCTACGCCAGCCTCCGGTCGGCGGTCGACTCCATGCGTATGGGCGCAGTCGATTACATTGCGAAACCTTTTGATCACGACGAAATGCTGGCTGCTGTTAAACGTGTGCTGAGCAAAGCGGAGAAAGCTCCGGTGCCAAAGGTCGAGGGCAGCACTGAAGCCTTGGCGGGAATGATTGGTTCCTCGCCGCAGATGAAAGAGCTCTACGCCAAAATCCGTAAAGTAGCCCCCACCAATGCCACTGTTCTGGTCAACGGCGAAACCGGTACCGGTAAGGAGTTGGTCGCCAAAGCCCTCCACCGCGAAAGTCCTAGAGCAGAAAAGCCCCTGATATCCGTCAACTGCGCCGCCATTCCCGACACCTTGATTGAAGCGGAACTGTTCGGCCATGAGAAAGGTGCCTTCACCGGCGCCGCCAGCAATCGTGAAGGATTGGTGGCGGCGGCGGACGGTGGAACCCTGTTCCTGGATGAAATCGGCGAGTTGCCTCTCGAGGCGCAAGCGCGCCTGTTACGGGTGCTGCAAGAAGGAGAGGTTCGCCCTATCGGCTCGGTGGAATCACGCAAAGTGGACGTGCGCCTGGTAGCGGCAACTCACCGGGACCTGGGCAAGCTGTCGAGGGAAGGTAAGTTCCGCGAAGACTTGTACTTTCGTATCAACGTGGTCCAGCTGAAGCTCCCGCCCCTGCGCGAGCGCGGCAAAGACATATTGGCGCTGGCGGAAACCTTCGTGCAGCGCTACTGCCTGGAACTGAAAAAGCCGCCGCTGGTGTTGTCGCCCGAGGCTATCCAGGCAATCACTACCTATACTTGGCCAGGCAATATCCGCGAACTGGAGAATGCCATCCAAAGAGCGGTCATTCTCTGTGAAGACGAACGTGAAATCAGTCACTCACTCTTGGCGATTGATCTCGATCTGGTCAAAGTCGATGATGATGAACCCGCCGCTAATGATACCCGCCAACGCCGCTCCAACTCCGATCCCAATGAGGATCTCTCCCTCGAAGACTACTTCCAGCGCTTCGTACTTGAACACCAGGACTCGATGAGCGAAACCGAATTGGCACGCAAACTGGGCGTCAGCCGTAAATGCCTGTGGGAGCGTCGCCAGCGTTTGGGCATCCCTCGTACAAAACCCACCCAAAGCGCGTCTGGCAAGTCTTAATCATTCCTCTTATTTCATTTCCTTTGAGGGCCTGGATTTCCAGGCCAACACCAAACTCCGCACTTAAGTACCAAAATTAGGCTACTGGCTAATGCCTTCGCTTGATATAAACAGACATTTCGAAAACAGTTCCGCATTAAAACCAAAAAAACCGTCTTAATTTTGAGATTTCCATCTCATTTTTGTTACCCAATTGGGAAACACAGGTAACACCGAGCGAGAGGATTAGTAACGCTTCGCCCATACCAAAGAATGATTCCAATAAGTTATAAAGAAATAATGCTTTGTTTTATAAAGAAATATTTTTTCTGGCACAGTCCCTGCTCTTATTTCAGCAACATAACAACAATAACGAATAATAAAAAACGACTCGATAACTAATAAGAACAATAAATAATAAAAAACTGAAACACTTATAATAACTACAACAAACAATAATAAGATGAACGTGATTTGATTTTGAGAGGATGGGCTTGTGCCAAACATGGATGTCGCGCTTATAAAGCGCGCCTAAATAATAATGAAACAAAAGTGATTCGGAACGGGAAGGCCAAAAGCCTTCCCGTTTTCATTAGGCGTTCCCAATATCTGGGTATCGGTAACGCGAAAGCGGGAAATCACGTAACACCCGCAGATTTCCCCATCCCAGCCAAATTCTTCAACCTATTGATTTTAAATAAAAAGCATAAGATGGCGCACATAATGCAATTGCCGGCGCACATAACAACAATAATTAATAACCAGGCCGCTGAGCCAAACTCATAAGAACAAGAAACAATAAAAGTCGCTTATTTAGCTAATAAATCCAACAAAAGATAATAAAAACCCTATTTAAGACTTGAGAAGAACACCGGCCTTAAGGGGTCGGTGTAGTGCTCGCGAATCCCCCACCCCTAAGGCTGAATCCCATAGCTACTGCTATGGTCTGCTCTGCTCGTTCGGAGTAGACTCGCGTCTTCATTTTTGCTGTGTCATGACAACACGATGCTCAACCGCCTGCTGAAGCTGTTCACTCCTGGAAAACAACAAAACAAAATGACCTATCCCAAAATCATTCCGGCCAGCGAACACGGACTGCGCAAATCCCAGTTCAGCCCAAATGCAATAAAGGTCATCGAAAAACTTCAGGAAGCCGGCTTTTCCGCTTTTCTGGTCGGCGGTGGTGTGCGGGACCTTCTGCTAAAAGGCCAACCAAAAGATTTTGATGTGGCAACCAACGCTACTCCGGAAGAAACCAAAAAACTCTTTCGCAGCGCCATGATCATCGGCCGGCGCTTTCGCATCGTCCACGTCAGATTCGGCCGGGAAATCATCGAAGTCACTACCTTTCGCGCCCACCACGATCAATCCGATAACCCCAAGGACGCTGAGCAATCCCATACCGGCATGCTGCTGCGCGATAACGTCTATGGCGACATAGAGTCGGATGCCGCGCGCCGCGATTTCTCGGTCAATGCCCTCTATTACGATCCGAGCAACGGCAATCTCCTCGATTACACTAACGGGCTGGCGGACCTGAACCGGCGGGTATTGCAGATGATCGGCGACCCGGAAGCGCGCTATCGCGAAGACCCAGTGCGTATGCTGCGGGCGGTCCGATTCGCGGCAAAACTTGGTTTTGCCATGACCGACAGCACCGCCGAGCCGATCAAGCGCCTCGCGTCTCTGATGGGCCACGTACCACCGGCACGCCTGTTTGAGGAAGTGCTTAAGCTTATGCTCAGTGGTTACGCGACGGTTACTTTGGGGTTGTTACGGGAACACGGCTTATTTGAAGCGTTGTTTCCTGGAACCGAGATCTGCCTGCAAAAAGGCGGGGAAATTACCAATAAATTCGTTACCCAGGCGGTGCTGAACACCGACAAGCGCATTCGCCAGGACAAAAAAGTCACTCCGGCCTTCATTTACGCCGCATTTCTCTGGCCACCCTTGCAAGCAGCGATTCGCAAACTGATGCAGGAACACAAAATGCCGCTGGCGGAAGCCATGCAGCGCGCTGAACAAGGTGTGATTGCCCAACAGCTGAGCTGTACCGCGCTGCCCAAACGCTTCTTGATTCCCATGCGGGAAATCTGGGCGCTGCAATTGCGTCTGCCGCGACGCGAAGGCCGCAAAGCGTTTGCCCTGCTCGAACATCAACGTTTTCGCGCGGCCTATGACTTCCTGCTGTTGCGTGAACAAGCGGGGGAAAATCTAGATGGCTTGGGCCTTTGGTGGACACAATTCCAGGACGCCGACGAAAGCCAGCGGGAGCAGATGGTCAAGGATTTGGGCTCTCCTCAGCGTCAGCGCCGGCCGCGGCGACGCGGTCCGAAACCCGCCACCAATCCGCCGGCCGCCACCTGAGCCATGCCTTACCACAGTGCTTTTGTCGGTCTCGGCAGCAACCTGAATGAGCCGGTCCAACAAATCGCCTCAGCTTGCGCAGCCCTACGGCAAATTGCCACTGATCAATCTCTACGTGTGTCGTCACTGTATCGCAGCGTTGCAGTCGGACCGCCTCAGCCGGACTATCTCAATGCGGTCGCGCACTTTTCCACACCGCTGGAGCCACTCGCTTTGCTGGACGCATTACAGCAAATCGAATTGGCGCAGGGCCGGGTCCGCTCTATTCATTGGGGACCGCGCACACTAGATCTGGATATCTTGTTGATCGACGATTTGCAGCTGGATCTCCCGCGCCTGCAAGTGCCGCATCCGTTTTTGCGCCAGCGCAATTTCGTACTCATCCCCCTGCTTGAGTTGGCACCGGACCTGCAGCTGCCCGGGGGTGATAAAGTAGCGGACCTGGTACAACAGATCGGCGCAGCGGGGCTGACCCGTCTCGCCTCCTCTTAAAGGTGCAGTGTCTTTATGGAAAGCCGTCGTTTAAATCTCAGCGACCTAAACAACCAACAGCTGCCGCGCTACCTGGTGATTGAGGGACCGATTGGTGTAGGCAAAACAACCTTGGCGCGGATGCTGGCCGAAAGCTTCAGTTGCGCCACGCTGTTGGAAGAGGCCGAAGCCAACCCCTTTCTCCCCCGCTTTTATGCCGGAGAGAAAAATGCCGCCTTGGCCACCCAACTGTTTTTCCTGATGCAGCGCGCGCAGCAGCTCCAGTCGTTGCGGCAGGACGATCTTTTTGCCGATACCCGGGTCTCGGATTTCCTGATCGACAAAGACAGGTTATTTGCCGAAGTTACCTTGGACGCCGACGAGCTGGCGTTGTATGAGCAGGTCTATACCCACCTGACTCTCGATGCCATCGAGCCTGACTTGGTGATCTATCTGCAGGCCCCAACCTCGACCCTGTTGGAGCGCATTCACCGCCGTGGCATCTCCGCAGAACAGACGATCACCCGGGAATATCTGGATCGTCTCAACAGCGCCTATTCCCGCTTTTTCCATTTTTACGACAGAGCGCCGCTGTTGATCGTTAATACGGCAGATATCGACTGGGTCAATAACGTCGGCGATTACAACAATCTGGTGCGCTATCTCCTGGGGATCACCCACGGGCGCCATTACTATAATCCCCAGCCCGCCCTTTAACCCTCCGCCCTTGGGAACTGCCATGGTCTACGCCAGCCAGCCGGAAACCGGCCTCAGCAAAAAAATCACCATCCAATCCTTGCGGAAGTTGAAAAGTCAGGGAGAGAAATTCGTTTCGGTTTCTCTCTACGACGCGCCTATGGCTGCCATGGCAGAGCGCTGCGGTGTGGAAGTGGTATTGGTGGGCGACAGCCTGGGCATGACCGTGCTGGGCTACGACAGCACCATTCCCGTGACCATGGAGCAGATGATCTACCACATTGAGGCAGTGGCCCGAGGTAATCGCAAATCGCTGATCATCGGCGATCTCCCTTTTATGACCTACGCGACCCCCGAGCAGGCCATGGTCAACGCCACCCGAGTCATGCAGGCGGGAGCTCATATGGTGAAAATCGAAGGTGGGCGCTGGCTGGCGCCAGTGGTGACCATGCTGAGTGAGCGCGGCATCCCCGTCTGCGCCCATATTGGATTGACGCCGCAGTCGGTGTACAAATTCGGCGGTTTCCGCGTCCAGGGCCGCACCCCGGAAAGCGCCGCCATTCTCCTGGAAGATGCCCTGATTCTCGAACGCGCCGGGGCGGACATAGTACTGTTCGAATGTGTGCCAGCGGATCTCGCCCGCAAAGCGACAGCGAGCCTGGAAGTTCCCACCATAGGTATTGGCGCCGGCCGCGATACTGACGCCCAGGTGCTGGTGATCAATGACATCTTGGGCCTGACCGAACAGCCACCAAAGTTCTCCAAAAATTTCTTGGCTGAAACTGGAACCATCAAAGGCGCATTGCTGCGTTATACCGCAGATGTGAAGACGGGCATTTTCCCTGGCGACGAGCACATTTTTACCTGATCACGCTCAATCGCTTACGAAAGTATTTCGCGCGACGGCGCGAAACATGCTTTAGAAATTCTGCAGCGTCTTATGCCAAATCCGAATGAAGCCCCTGCGCTGGCGCTTGAATCAATATGAGTGCGCAGTGCTAGAATGCGCTGCGATTTAACTTAGGAGACGTGTGATGACCCATCTGCCAGATACTCTTCGTGAAAACGTGCGCCTTCTGGGCGAGCTGCTGGGGGAGACTCTTTTAACGCACGAGGGAGTCGATGTCTTCCGCAAAGTTGAAGAGATTCGCAATCTCGGCAAAGCCATCAACCGTTCGCCAAATAGCGATTCCCAACCGCTGATCAATTTCCTGTCGCAACTGGAAGACAGCGATATTCTGCCCATCGCCCGCTCCTTCAACCAATTTCTCAACCTGGCGAATATCGCCGATCAGGAATACCAATCCAGCGTCGAGGCGGAGGGCGAGGACGCGCTTGATCTGATGTTCAAGCAGTACGTCAAAGCCATGGGCAAAGACGCCCTCTACGATGTGGTGCGGGCGCTGAACATCGAACTGGTACTCACCGCCCACCCTACCGAAGTCACCCGCCGCACCCTGATCCGCAAATACGATTTAATCGCCAGCAAACTCTCCGAAAGACGCAGCAAAGATCTCCTCTCCTATGAGACAGATCGGCAGCGCGGCCGTCTGCACCGCCTGATTGAAGAGATCTGGAGCACTAACGAGATCCGCGACGAAAGGCCCACGGCCATCGACGAGGCTCGCTGGGGCTTTGCGGTGATCGAAAACAGCCTCTGGCAAGCCATCCCCGATTTCATCCGCCACCTGGACCGCCTCTCGCGCAAGCGTCTGGGTAAGCGTCTGCCCATGGATTTCCAGCCTTTCCGGCTGTTTTCCTGGATGGGCGGCGACCGTGACGGCAACCCCAATGTCACCCATGCCGTCACCCGCGAAGTCATTCTGCTCGGCCGCTGGATGGCTGCAGAACTCTATCTGCGCGACATTCACAGCCTCGGCGGTGACCTCAGTATGCAGGCGGCCAGCTCCGAACTCCTCAGCCAATTGCCCGGCCCCAGCCGCACGCCTTACCGCGACATTCTGCACAGCTTGCGCCGGCGCATTCAGCAGACTCTCGACTGGACTGAGGATCGCTTGGCTGGCAAAAACACACCGGAACCCGCGTCCATCATCACCTGCCGCGAGGATTTGCTCGAGCCGCTGCTGCTCTGTTACCGATCACTCAAGGATGTGGGACTGGATTTCGTCGCCAATGGTCCGCTGATCGACACCATCCGCCGAATTTATTGCTTCGGCATCAATCTGGTGCCGCTGGACATACGTCAAGATGGCGAGCGCCACATTCAGGTGCTCGACGAGTTGACCCAGTATCTCGACATGGGCTCCTACCGCGAATGGGACGAAGACAAACGCCAGCAATTTCTGCTGGAGCAACTCAGCAGCAAACGCCCGCTGCTGCCAGCCAAATGGCCTGTCAGCCCCGATTCCCAGGAGGTGCTGGACACCTGTCGCATTATCGCCAGCGAGCCGCGGGAGACGCTCTCCCACTACATCATCTCCATGGCTCAGCAACCGTCCGACGTGCTTGCAGTGGCTCTGCTGCTGAAAGAGTGCGGCATGTCCTGGAATATGCCGGTGGTACCCCTGTTCGAGACGCTCGATGACCTCGACCGCGCGCCCCACGTGATGTCGCGCTTGTGGCAACTGCCCTGGTATCGCACCTATACCGACGGCCACGACATCGTGATGATCGGCTATTCCGACTCCGCCAAAGACGCGGGCAAGTTCGCCGCCACCTGGGCGCAATATAAGGCGCAGGAGCAGTTGGTCAGTCTGGCGGAAAAATACGAAGTCGATTTGATGCTGTTCCACGGCCGCGGCGGCACCGTGGGTCGCGGCGGCGGCCCGCTAGAAAAAGCCATGGCGTCACAACCGCCAGGCTCCGTGCGCGGCAAAATCCGCGTTACCGAACAGGGTGAGATGATCCGGTACAAATTCGGTCTGCCCAAAATTGCGTTCAAGAGCCTGTCTACTTACGTAGTCGCCACCCTGCGTGCGACTTTGTCGCCTCACGGCGCTCCCAACCCAGAGTGGCGCGACCTGATCGAGCGCATGGCAACGGCGAGCCTGGAAGGTTACCGCAGCATCGTGCGCGGCCATCCCCAGTTCGTACCCTACTTCCGCAGCCTTACTCCGGAACAAGAGCTGAACAAGCTGGCCCTGGGCAGCCGCCCCGCCAAACGCAAAGCCAGTGGCGGCGTAGAGAGCCTGCGTGCGATTCCCTGGGTGTTTGCCTGGACGCAGGTGCGCCTCAACCTGCCCGCATGGCTCGGCGTCCGCCAAGCCCTGGAATATGCCCAAAAAGAAGACCCGGCGACACTTAAGATCATGATGGCGGAATGGCCCTTCTTCTCTGCCTTCGTGGATCTCATCGAAATGGTGCTGGGCAAGGCGGATATCGAAATATGTCAGTACTACGAAAAGCAATTGGTACCGGCAGAGCTGCATGATCTCGGCAACCAGCTGCGCGTTGACCTCAAAGAGTTGGAGAACCTGCTAAACGAATTGAAAGGGCAGGAAAAACTTCTCGACAGCGACCCAACGCTACAGAGCACCATCGAGGTGCGCAGGCCCTATATCGATCCGCTCAACTTCCTTCAGGCGGAGCTGATCAAGCGGGAGCGCAAGGCCGGCAGCATCAGCTCTGATCTGGAGCGGGCTCTCAAAGTCACCATGGCGGGAATTGCCGCCGGTATGAGAAACACGGGTTAACCTTCTCGCAGCAGCAGAAAACACAGGGTTTCTGCTGCTTTTTCTTCACATCTTCATTATTTTCAACACTGTCGCCCAGGTCGCAAATTGAGTAATACGCCACGCCGTTTCCTCATCTTGTCGCGCCACATGAGCTATGATTTGTTTCGGCACAGTTCGCTAAAGCGCAACGCCACATTGGCACAACCCTTGTCTTCAAGACCAGCGCACCCCGGCGAGTTCGTCCAACATCCCTCTTTACAGCCGACTCAATATCGGCCACAGCCTCAGGTGTTAATACGATGGATGGCATCCTCTCCGGTTGGCGTTTTTCTTCCAAAAAAACGCCTGCGGAATCACGGCACGAAACGTCTCCTCCGAAAGGGGAGGCATCCAAAACAGCAAGAAATCGCGAGCAGGGAGTGGTAAAGCAGGAGAGCACCGACAACCCAACTCAAGACAGGAGCCCGAACATGCGTTTGAGTAAAAACAATCCTTCCAAACCGGATGAAGAATTCGAAATCCCCAACGAACCCATCATGCCGCCGACTTTCAACACCACCCCCACCCCCATTTCCCCGCGTCCGGCCACGGCGAGCCCCAGCTCTACTGTGAGCACTGCGGCTGCAGTTATAGGCCCGAAAATCACCTTTAAAGGCGAGATCATCGGTGAAGAGGATTTGCTGGTGCAGGGCAAAGTGGAAGGCTCGATCGACCTGAAAGGCAACCATTTGATCATCGGCCAACAAGGCGTGCTCAAAGCCAATCTGATGGCCAAAACCATCACCATCGAAGGCACGGTTGAGGGCGATCTGATCGGCCAGGAAAGAATCGAAATCAAATCCTCTAGCAACGTGAAAGGCAATCTGATTGCCGCGCGGGTGACCCTGGAAGACGGCGCCAAATTCCGCGGCTCCATCGATATGGACTCGCAAAATGGCGGCGGCAACAAATACACCTACTCCACCACCACTAGCGATAAAACCGACTGAGCCTACGGCATCGCACGCGCTGCTTGATACCTGCGATTTATGGTCGACATCACCGCGCCGCCAGCTCAACTGTCCCACCGCTCACCCGGTCTGACGGCGATCTACAACGAAATCAAAGGCTCCCGGGTCAATCATGTACTCGACCTGGGTGCATCATCCGCCAAAAGCTTCAATTTTTTCGCACAGCTGAGCTGTAAGATCCGTTTTGAAGGTTTGAACGATCTGTTTTCTGAAGAGCCATTGGATCCGGAAATTTTATTGGAGCAGCTCGAACGCCAGCTCGACGATAGCGGGCTAAAGGATCACTTCGATTTGGTACTGACCTGGGACCTGTTCAATTATCTGGATCTGCGCGGCGTCGAGCGTCTGATGAAAAAAATTGTCCCGCTGTGCCGTCCGCAAGCGTTGTTGCACAGCATCCGCTATCTCAGTTCGACCATCCCCCCCTGCCCGCAGGAATTCCAGATTCTTAACCAGTATCAGCTTATGCTCTCGACTGCGGAGCACGCCCCACGCCGCCACGCCAGCCACGATACCGCCCGCCTTCTGCGCCTGATTCCCGAGTTTTATCTGGAGCATACCTATTTAAATTTCGACGGCATGATTCCGGGGTTGATGGAAAATGTCCTGCGTTTTCAACCGAACAAATCCCTGACGGGACGGCGCCAAAGCAGCGACGAGCTGGCCGATACAGAAACGCTTTATGTCAGCGTCCCAGCTCAATCACAGCGCCATTTACATAAATCGCCAGCCTTGGTGAGCTTGTTTAGTGAACACGCTAGCCAATCACCAGCGGTTCTGGATCTCGGTCCTAAAATCCGTCAGAACTACGATGTCCTTTACGGCATTACTCAAAACATTTACGCCGAAAATCTGTACCAGGAGCTGCAGATTCAGGAAAAAACCGGCGCCGTTCCCCATTTCAAAGCGCACATGCTCAATTATCCAGAGCACATGCGTTTTGATGTGGTACTGCTCTGGGACATTCTGAATTTTCTTGCGCCAACCACAATTGAAGACCTGTTCAACCGCATCCGGCCCAGATTGCATGAAGGCACGGTGGTGCACGCAATTGTTTACTCAGGTAAGGAAATTCCGGCGGCTCCACAGACGTTTTTGCTGCGCAATACCGAGGAGCTGGAAATTGTGCAGGGGGAGAAAAAGACCGCAGGCGAACCTCTCACATCGAGTCGTCTGCTGAAGCTAATGAAAACTTTCCGCCTGGCGGAAACCTTTGTTTTCCGCCAGGGAATGCAGCGCGGTATTTACGAATACCTTTTTCGCCTGCAACCGTAATTACGCATCCTCAGCGAATTATTCGTCCGATTGCCACAACCTGCGAATCACGCCGATGCTGATGCTGCCGTAGTGGCGGGTCTGCACCAACGGACTATCCATAAAGTTTGCGCCGTCCAAATAGTCGTAGCGCAGAGACACCCCAAACCGCCAGCTCTGCCAAGGCTTGTACAGAGAGAAGCGTAGAAAGCTGCCGCTGTAACCTCCGGATGAGCGATAGAAAGGCCGCTCTTCCGTAACATAAGCCTCTGCCACATCGTAGAAATAGGCGTGATAGGAGCGATCCGCGAGCATCGTGCCAATACTGAAGGAGCCTCGCCAATCGCCCACCAACTCCGGCTTGCGCCAGTAGAGCCTGGGAGTGAACACGTTACCTATATGATCGAGCCCATCGCCGGAAACGGTGATCACAGCTCGCACCGGCAGGCGCAGTGACCACCCCTCCTGCAGGCTCTCACCGGTCAGGCGGACATTCAGCGACGGACCGAATTCTACTGCGCTCTCCAATTCCGGCATGCCGCGACGCAAACGGTTGTCATCGCTGTTACCGTTCAAAGAGCCGTCTACGGAAATATTGAATTCCACCCGGTGGTTCGACCAGAAATCACCGCGAACACCATCGCGATCCGCTTTCAACACCGGCCCGCGATAGAGAAAATATGGCAGCGGTAGCGCGTAGGGCCGATAGTGATTGGAGCCGCGATAGTCCGCGGCGCCCTGCGCGACCAAGGCAATGCCCGCTTCCATATGAACCGCATTGGAATTTTCCGGAGCTTCGGCGTCACCCCAGCAGGTGGCGGACCACCACAACACACTGAACAAAACCAGCTTGTACATACTTACCTTTCAACTGCAGCACAAACAAAAAAGCCCGCTTACGCGGGCTCGGTCATCACAAACAGATTACGCCTGAGATTCCGGCGTTTCCTCCGCCTCAGGAGCTGCTGCTTCAGCCTGGGCCGGCGGTGGCAGAGTTTCCTTGATGGAGAGTTTGATACGACCGCGGTTGTCCACATCGAGGCATTTCACGGTCACTTTCTGACCTTCTTTCAGATAGTCACTGACGTTGTTTACGCGCTCGTGAGCGATCTGCGAGATATGCACCAAGCCGTCTTTGCCCGGCAGGAAGTTAACGAATGCACCGAAGTCGACGATCCGCACTACTGTACCTTCGTAGGTCGCACCGATTTCCGCTTCCGCGGTGATTTCGTTAATGCGGAAAATCGCCGCCTGCAGGCTTTCAGAATCGACTGCATATACCTTAACAGTGCCGTCATCTTCGATGTCCACGGACGCGCCGGTGGACTCGGTGATGGAGCGGATGGTCGCGCCACCTTTACCAATGATGTCGCGGATCTTGTCCGGATCGACTTTCATGGTGTGCATTTGCGGAGCGTTGTCAGACAGAGTCGCGCGCGGTTGTGCGATGACTTTGTTCATTTCCGCAAGGATATGCAAACGCGCCTGCAGAGCCTGCTCCAGCGCAACTTCCATAATCTCTTCGGTGATGCCTTCGATCTTGATGTCCATCTGCAGCGCGGTTACGCCGTTGGCGGTACCAGCAACTTTGAAGTCCATATCGCCGAGGTGATCTTCGTCGCCGAGGATATCGGTCAGAACGGCAAACTGGCTGCCTTCTTTGACGAGGCCCATGGCGATACCGGCCACAGGAGCGCGCAAGGGTACACCGGCATCCATCAGCGCTAAGCTCGCACCACAAACGGATGCCATGGAGCTGGAACCGTTGGACTCGGTAATTTCACTCACCACACGCATGGTGTAGGGGAACTCAGCTTCACCCGGCAGTACAGCCGCAACACCGCGACGGGCCAGACGGCCGTGGCCGATTTCGCGGCGACCAGTGGAGCCGAGTCGGCCGCACTCACCAACGGAGTACGGAGGGAAGTTGTAATGCAACATGAAGTTGTCTTTACGCTCGCCTTCCAGGCTGTCGATGATTTGCGCATCGCGGGTTGAACCGAGAGTTGCAACAGCCAGGGCCTGGGTTTCACCGCGGGTGAACAACGCAGAACCGTGAACCTTTGGCAGAACACCAACTTCAACCTGCAGCGGACGCACAGTCTTGGAATCGCGGCCGTCGATGCGGGGCTCGCCGTTTACGATACGGCCGCGCACGATTTTCATTTCGAGGGCTTTGAAAATCTCTTTCACTTCATCCGCGGAGGCATCTTTGCCTTCACCAGCGAATTGCGCGATGGTCTGCGCACGCAATTCATTCAGACGGTCATAGCGCTTGCTTTTATCGGTGATGCGATAAGCAACGCCGATGGAATCGCCAAATTCTTTCTCGATAGCTGTGGTCAACGCGGTATTGGGTTGCGGCGCCTGCCACTCCCAACGCGGTTTGCCAGCGTCGCGGACCAGCTCGTCAATCGCCTGGATAACCGATTGCATCTCTTGGTGACCGAACAACACCGCACCCAGCATGATGTCTTCCGGCAGCTCGTTGGCTTCCGACTCCACCATCAATACGGCGTCGCGTGTGCCCGCAACCACCATGTCGAGCTCGGAGGTTTTCAATTGTTTGTAGCCCGGATTCAGGATGTAACCATCCTGCTCGGTGTAACCCACTCGCGCGGCACCTATAGGACCGTTAAAAGGAATACCGGAAATAGCGAGAGCTGCAGAGGTACCGATCATGGATGCGATATCCGGATCTACATCTTTTTCAGCAGCGAGAACGGTACAGATAACCTGTACTTCAGCGAGATAACCATCCGGGAAGAGAGGGCGAATGGGGCGATCGATCAGGCGTGAAGTCAGCGTTTCTTTTTCAGAGGGACGACCTTCGCGCTTGAAGAAACCACCGGGGATACGGCCGGCAGCGTAGCTTTTTTCCTGGTAATGCACAGACAGCGGGAAAAAATCCTGTCCGGGAGAAGCTTCTTTGGCGCCCACGACAGTACAGAGAACACAGGTCTGGCCGACAGTGACCACCACTGCCCCCGTTGCCTGACGGGCGATACGCCCGGTTTCCAGAGTGACGGTATCTTTACCGTACTGAAATTTTTTAATGACAGGATTCATTTATTATCCTTACCTTTTATTTCTTGCTTCTTATAAAACAGAAGTGCCCGCGTTGCGGGCACTCAGGAGATTATCGACGCAGGCCGAGTTTTTGGATGAGATCAGCGTAGCGGTCGCTGTTTTTTGACTTCAAGTAGTCCAGCAGTTTACGGCGCTGGTTAACCATGCGGATCAAGCCGCGACGAGAATGGTGGTCTTGTTTGTTTTTCTCAAAGTGCTGCTGCAGCTTGTTGATATTTGCAGACAGGAGCGCCACCTGTACTTCCGGTGACCCGGTATCAGAACCGGACTGTTGATAGGTTTTCAGAATTTCTGCTTTTTCTTGAGCACTCAGTGCCATGGTATTTGCCTCGTATTTTCAGTGAATATGCACCCGGTTAGTGACCGGGAAATAAACGGCCCGCCCGTGCATATTGACAGGCGGGTCGAAATCTCAGGGGTTGAGAACCACCACGCGACGCGGCGCAACGCAGCCGTCATCGGTAATTTCGCCGAGTCCGAGAAAGACCCCGTCCTCGCGGCAGACGCGCACTGTATCACCTTGGTCACCCAAACGGTAGACCCGCATATCCATTACCGCCTGCCCCTGACAGAAGTAGTGACTGCTGATGTTACTGAGCGCCAACTTGGGTATGGAATCCAATGCGGCATCCGGCGGTAATAGATGATGATCGAGCAAACTCGGGTCGCCATCGCCCCGCTCCGCTATCAATTCATCCAAGGTGACCGACTGAAATTCGTCGAACGCTCCAGCTGCGGCTCTATGCAATTTCGCCACATGCCCGCCCACTCCGAGCTTGGCGCCGAGATCGCTGGCGATACTGCGGATGTAGGTACCTTTACTGCAGCGAATATCAACGTCCACTTCCGCCACTGCGCCCAGACGAATATCCAGAATATCCAGCTGATAGATGGTCACCGCCCGAGCTTGGCGCTCGATCACCTGGCCTTTGCGCGCCAGCTTATATAATGGCTGACCATTGACCTTAAGCGCGGAAACCATCGGCGGCACCTGCAGAATATCGCCACGAAATTCCGCCAGCGCAACCTCGATCTGTGTCGTGGAAATATGCGCAGCATCAGTGCGACCGATTTCCTCACCTTCCAAATCAGCAGTGGATGTTTCAATGCCCAGACGAAAAGTGCTGATATAACGCTTGTCAGCGTCGAGAAGGTATTGCGAAAACTTGGTGGCTTCGCCAAAACACAAAGGCAGAACACCGGTGGCAAAGGGATCCAGACTGCCGGTGTGGCCTGCTTTATTGGCGTAGAACAAATGCTTGGCTTTTTGCAGCGCCTGGTTGGAGGTCATACCAGCCGCTTTATTAAGAACCAGGACGCCACTGAGCGGGCGTCCAAAGTTGCGCTTGCGTCCCAACGATCAATTCTCCTGCTCGTCCGAATCCTGGCGATTGGCTCTATCAGCTGCCACCGCTCGGTCGATCAAATTGCTGAGAATCTGGCCGCGCACGGAGGATTCATCGTAATAAAACTGCAAACGTGGAGTTGAGCGAACAGTGAGCTCTTTGCCCACCAAGGTGCGCAGAAAGCTCGCCGCTTTATTCAAAATTGCAACGGAGTCCTGACAGGCCTTCGGATTGGTCTCGCCGACAAAGGTCACATAGACCTTGGCCAGAGTCAGATCCCGCGCCACGTCAACGGAATTGATATTCACCATGCCGAGGCGGGGATCGCGAATTTCAGCCGGGATCAAATGAGCCAGACTGCGCTGCACTGCGTCGGCAACGCGGTCTGAACGAGTGAATTCTTTTGCCATAGATCGGGCAAGGCACCTATCAGAGCGCTCTTGCCACCTCCTTCACATCGTACACTTCGATTTGATCGCCGACTTTCACGTCATAGTTCTTCACACCAATACCACACTCGGTACCGGCGCGAACTTCGGACACGTCATCTTTAAAGCGACGCAGAGATTCCAGCTCACCCTCGAAGATCACCACGTTGTCGCGCAGTACGCGGATCGGTTTGTTGCGGTACACAGTACCCTCGATCACCATACAACCCGCCACTTGACCAAACTTCGGTGAGCGGAAGGTATCGCGCACATCGGCAACACCCAGAATCGTTTCCACACGCTCGGGCTCGAGCATGCCGGAAAGCGCCGCTTTCACTTCGTCGATCAATTGATAAATGATGCTGTAGTAGCGAATCTCGACGGATTCTTTCTCCGCCAGCTTGCGCGCGCTGCCGTCGGCACGCACGTTGAAGCCGATGACGATTGCACCGGAGGTCAACGCGAGGTTGACGTCATTCTCGGTAATTCCGCCCACGCCGTCGCCGACGATGCGTACTTCGACTTCGCTATTGCCCATATCCAGCAGCGATGCGGAAATCGCTTCGAGAGAACCGCGCACGTCGGTCTTCAACACTACGCTGAGAGTCTTTTTCTCGCCCGAACCCATACCGGCGAACATGTTTTCCAGCTTCGCCGCCTGATTGCGCTGAACACGCTCCTGGCGCTCCTTCTCGGCGCGGAATTCCGCGACCTCGCGAGCTTTGCGCTCATCAGCGACCACCAGGAATTCGTCACCGGCATTCGGTGCGGAATCGAGGCCGAGGATTTCCACCGGCACAGATGGACCCGCATCTTTAACCTGCTGGCCGAGCTCGTTGGTCATAGCGCGAACGCGTCCAAAGCTCTGTCCAGCCAACAGGATATCGCCCGGTTTCAAATGTCCGCCTTGGACCAGTACAGTGGCGACAACGCCGCGGCCTTTGTCCATACGGGATTCAATCACCACACCACGCGCCGGCACATGGACAGGTGCTTTGAGCTCCAGAATTTCCGCCTGAACACCGACGGATTCGAGCAATTGATCGATCCCCTCACCCGTCAGCGCGGATACGTGACAGAACTGCGCGTCACCGCCCCACTCTTCCGGAATAACACCCTTGGCCACCAGCTCGTTTTTAACGCGATCCGGATCGGCGCTGGGTTTGTCGATCTTGTTGACCGCAACCACTATAGGCACACCGGCAGCGCGGGCGTGTTGAATCGCCTCTTCCGTCTGCGGCATCACGCCGTCATCGGCGGCAACCACCAGAATGACAATGTCCGTGCACTGGGCACCGCGGGCGCGCATGGCGGTAAACGCGGCGTGGCCGGGGGTATCCAGGAAGGTGAGGTCACCGTGGCTGGTTTTGACCCGGTAAGCACCAATGTGCTGAGTAATGCCACCGGCTTCGCCCGCCGCCACTTTGGCTTTGCGGATGTAATCCAAGAGCGATGTTTTACCGTGATCGACGTGGCCCATCACCGTGATGATCGGCGCGCGTGGCTCCATCTCACCGCCAGCATCCTCAAGTGCTTTCTGTAGTGATTCTTCCAGCGCGTTGGCACTTACCAGAACTGGGGTATGTCCCATTTCCTCGACCACCAACTGAGCGGTCTCCTGGTCAATCGCTTGATTGGCCGTCGCCATGACGCCCATCTTCATCAGTTGCTTAACCACTTCGCCAACTTTGACGCTCATACGCTGAGCGAGATCGGAAACCACGATGGTTTCACCAATTTCCACTTCGTGCACAATTTTTCCGGTCGGTTTTTTGAAACCGTGTTTGTTGGCTATTTTGATCACAGCGCGTGAAGTCGGCTGTGGTGGTGTAACGGGCTTTTTGCGCACTGGTGTTACTGCGGCGAGAACGACTTCATCGTCGCCGTCATCCAGATAGCTGAGCACAGCGGCGCCTTTTTTCGGCGCAGGAATTTCGACCTTCTTGACCGCCTTGCCCGCTTTTTTGTTGTGCTTGCGGGATTCGTCGTCTTCTTCAAACTCGCCGAGGCCCTTGTCTTTCTTCTTGGCTAACTTGTGCTTTTCTTCTTCCGCTTTGGCTGCCAGCTCTTCCGCCGACAACACAGGTGCGGCGATATCGGTTTTTTTGGCTGCCGACGGATCTTTTTTCGCTATCGGGGCGCCTGCTTCTTTCTTCGCCAGTTCGCGCTTGCGCTTTTCTTCGAGCACGCGTCGCGCGGTCTCCTCCGCTTCTTTTTGCGCTTTTATGCGCGCTTCCATCGCGCGGATACGGCGCTCCTCCGCATCGTCGACAAACGACGAACGCGTGAGCGTTTCGCGGGTAGCGGCAGGCGCAGGGGTATCTTCAATCGCGGCATCGCTGACCGGTGCAGACTCATCCTGCTCAGCAATTACTTCGGACTCTTCGCTTTGCTCATCCTGGACTGCCGGAGCCAAGTCTTGCTCCGCTTCCGGAGTCTCGAAATTGTCTTCCGCCGTCGCCTCAAACTGCTCCTGTTCGACGTAGTTTTCGTCGTTCAAGCTGTTTTCATCGGCCAGTTCCGCTACATCGACCAAGCCTGCATCAGCATCGTTATCACTGACCTTGACGTAAGTACGCTTTTTGCGCACCTCCACATTGATGGTTTTACGGCTGCTGCCGCTGCCGGTTTTCAAGGTGGTGGTGGTTTTTCGCTTCAAGGTGATTTTCTTGGGCGCCGCCGCACTCTCGCCATGAGACATTTTGAGAAAGGTCAGCAAGGTTTGCTTTTCTTCATCTGACACAGTGTCGCCAGGCGTCTTGTGTGGCAGGCCCGCCTGGCCCATCTGCGTCAGAAGTCGGTCTACCGAGGCCCCGACAGACTTGGCGAGTTCACTAACAGTTACATCGGCCATTCTAATTCCTCGTTACCTCAATTAATGGGTTTGTTCTGCAGAATCGGCAAACCAGGGTTCCCGCGCTTTCATAATCAAGGCGGCTGCTTTGTCCTGGTCCATTCCGTCAATGTCGAGAAGATCGTCAACGGACTGCTCCGCCAGATCTTCCATGGTGACCACGCCACGAGCCGCCAGAGTGTAGGCAAGCGCACGATCCATACCTTCCATGTTCAACAAATCATCTGCTGGTTCACTGCTGTTCAATTGTTCTTCCGACGCCAAAGCCTGGGTCAGAAGTGCATCTTTGGCGCGGGTGCGCAATTCTTCTGCGATGTCCTCATCGAAGCCCTCAATCGCCAGAAATTCTTCCAGCGGCACATAGGCCACTTCTTCGAGGGTGGTGAAACCTTCTTCCACCAGAACATCAGCGATGTCTTCGTCAATATCCAGCGCCTGCATAAAGGTGTTCTTGACGCTGCCGGCTTCCGCCTGCTGCTTCTCGCCCCACTGCTTGGTGCTCATGACGTTGATTTCCCAGTTCGTCAGCTCGGAAGCCAAGCGCACGTTCTGGCCACCGCGACCGATAGCCTGAGCCAGGCCATCCTCGGCAACCGCCACATCCATGGAGCGCGCATCCTCGTCCACCACAATGGATTCGATTTCCGCAGGAGACATGGCATTGATGACGTACTGGGCCGGGTTGTCGTCCCACAGAACTATATCGATACGCTCGCCCGCCAGTTCGTTGGATACCGCCTGTACACGGGAGCCGCGCATACCCACACAAGCGCCGACCGGATCGATACGGCCGTCGTTGGTGGACACAGCGATTTTGGCGCGTGAACCGGGATCCCGTGCGGCGCCGCGCAAGGTAATAACTTCTTCGGCGATCTCGGGCACTTCAATTTTGAATAACTCGATCAACATCTGCGGGCAAGCGCGACTGAGATAAAGCTGCGGGCCGCGGGCTTCCGGGCGCACGTCGAGCAATACCGCGCGCACCCGGTCGTTCATACGGAAAATTTCGCGACCGACCAGCTCTTCACGGGGCAGCAAGCCTTCAGCGTTATTACCGAGGTCGACAATGATGTTGTCGCGGGTCACTTTTTTCACGGTGCCGGAAACCAGTTCGCCAACGCGATCGCGGTATTCGTTGACGATCTGCGCACGTTCCGCCTCGCGAACTTTCTGCACGATAACCTGTTTCGCAGTTTGCGCAGCGATGCGACCAAACTCGACGTTTTCCACCACTTCCACATGGACATCGCCCACTTTCAGATTGGGGTCGATTTCATGAGCTTCTTCAGTGGTCAATTGTGTACCCAATTCGGCAACCGTATCGTCGTTAACCACCAACCAGCGGCGTTCGGTCACGTATTCACCTGTGCGCCGGTCAATTTTCACGGCGATGTCAGATTCCTCGTCGTAGCGCTTCTTAGTAGCAGTCGCGAGGGCGAGCTCTATCGCCTGGAAGATCACTTCCCGATCCACACCTTTCTCGTTGGAAACGGCGTCAGCCACAAGCAAGATTTCTTTCTTCATGAAAATGCCTCTGCACTACCTCAAAACTGAGGAACAATGTTCGCCTTATCGATAGACTCGTAAGGCAGTACGTATTCTTCGTTATCAACTTCGAGCACGATTTCTTCGTTCTCGACACCCTTCAGCAACCCAGTGAATTTGCGCCGACCTTCAAATGGCAGCCGCAGTCTCACCGCCAGGACTTCACCCACGCTGGACTCGTATTGCTCCAGTTTGAACAAGGGGCGATCCATTCCGGGAGAGGACACTTCGAGGGTGTATTCGGACTGAATGGGATCTTCCACATCGAGCACGCTGCTCACTTGGCGACTGACACGCTCGCAGTCGTCCACGCCAATGCCGCCCTCTTTATCGATGTACACCCGCAGCAGAGCGCGGCGCCCCTGGGTCATGTACTCCACGCCCCATAGCTCGCAACCGAGCGCGGACGCCACCGGCTCGAACATTTCAGTCAAACGCTCCTGGATAGAAGCCATAAATACACCACTACAGAAACAAAAAATGGGCCTAAAGCCCATTCAATCTCAAACCGGGAGCGACCCAAGCCGCGCGACGGTTACGGACATGCCCTGCGCTACGCCAGCCAGATAATAAAAAACCCCATAAAGGGGCACCTGCTTACTACTGTTGGCGCTTAAGACCTCAGCCGAAGCTGCTCGGACCCGCTAAAAGCGAAAATCCAGGCCCCGCGAATTGGGTGGCGATTTTAAGTACTAAGTCCCATAACGTCAAGCAATAGCGCTGGCTCCCTGTCGCTGAGGTAAGACTACTTTTGCCGTTGCTGGTACCAGTTATCGAATAGCTGTGTAATTTCCGCCTGCAATAAATGGCAGGCCTCTCGGCCGTCGGTTCGAACGACCTCCAACGGAACACCGCCGTCCACGTCTCTTCCCGAAATAGACGCAAGTTCGTCAACCACGCCGTCCCGATCTATGGTGAGGGCTACTTCCGCCAGAGTTAAATCTCCCTCAGACGGAAAAGTCCTAAATTTCACTTGATCAATTTGAATCAGAACATCAACCCTACTTGCATAGGGGCTGGCCAATGGCATTACGTTGCTACGGTGATTTCGCGATATTGCTTGAAAAGAATTTTCAACAACTTTGTCTACCCTGCAACCGACACTATCTAATACGCCGCGAATATCTTTCGCAATGCCCTCATCGATAGCAACACCAATCGCGACACCCATAGGGCCCATGCTAGATGACATCATTACACCGGCAGCTGCGCCTTTGCCTTCGAAGCGGATCGCCGAAGATTCCTGCGAGTTAACAGCAAATACAATCTTCCGAGGCTCCTCAATAAATGAGCAGCTCGACGCTACCAAACATACCGCCACGAACCCCTTTAACGCGATTAAATGAAAGCATTTCTTCATCAGCATATGTTAATTTCTAAGATAGACCGCTTCAACATAACAAAGCCCCCATCCCGTTTTCGAAGTGTCGATCTGATAGAGCGGCTGTAAACTCTTTCCGGCCATAAATGCTGCGAGAATAGTCGAATATAACTTCTCAATATTCGTCCCTTTCACATAGCCCCCCTTATCTTGGTAACAACCCGGCATGGCATTGGCCCCAAACGAGACAAAAATATCTCCATTATTCTTGGAGTATATTTGCGCTACGGTTGTCCATTTACCTGCCTCATAGGCAAATGACGCCATAGGTGCGACGCAAACCAACAAACCGAATACAACCTTCCGAGCTCTCATCATTTTTCCTCCCTAATTTTTCCGCAACTATCGCAAACGAGTAATCATTCTATAAACACTTGAATTTGAATCCCACGGTTCGCAGCTACCGGAATGGCTATATGAGACTGTAACTGGCGTCCCACTCATCTTCGCAGCCAACAATAATGCATACATTTTGGATCGCCTCTCATCCGGAACGCTTTTGCTGATAGCGAACTCTGATTTATTGCTGCACTCAGCTACTTCGGTGCCGGAGACTTCCAGCTTTACCAAAATCGTGTCGGTATGAGCATAGGTGACAATTGAAGTTACTTTTCCACTTGCGTCGACCCAGTAGGCGTAGACCCCCTGCGGAAGAAACAGAAAAACAACCAGTATCCATTTAATCCTTGAGATCATGACTAGAATCCAATTTAGGCAAGTGGGAAATTTTGGCGGGGTCTTCTCCAACTCATACGGCACCGGAGACTATTCCAATTGAAGCCCTTTGACGTAACAAAATGTGGAATTGCTTTCCGTATCAATCAAAAATCTTACGCGCGCCTGACTGGCTTTTGCCACCGAAACCATACTTAACAAATATCCGATCCATTGATATGAGCCGGATCCACACTGAAGTAGGGCTTGGAATTTGGACATACCAATCCTTCCAACCAAACCTGGAAGCTTTCACCGCCGTACGTTTGAATTGTCGCGACCTTTTTATAGCCTGTCCAAGTAGATGCATTTGCAAATGGGGAGAGCAAAACCGCAACGCATAAAAATGCTCGCGCGTCACTTAAGCAAGACATAAGTCCCATCACTGTAATTGAATATAATATGGCGTATCGGACGGCCTGACCCAATCACCGATCTGCAGGCATGCACCCTTTGACTGATCACCGCCAACGTTGTCACTGTTGTAGTAAATCACGATCGACCTATCGGCCATTTTTGCGGCCATCACAAGACTGGACCAAGCCTTGCACTTTTCTTCGGCGATAGCGCAAAGCCTATGGACACCGAAACCGTTGCTGACATTCAGGTTGCCGTCAATGCCAAGGTGGGCAACTTTCCCGACGCAGCGATAGTTGGCATGAGCAGAGCCGGCCAACACGGTCAATAAAACAAATAAAACAGCTCTCATTACACTCTCCAATAGTTCGTTACTATGGATGCGCTAATCCAGCACCCATCCAAGGCACAATAAAGACTGATGCGATGCTCACTGAAGACGAACATACAAGATCTGCGCATATCCACACCCAGAAGTTTTCTTTCCGGTGGTTGCAACCTTAACGTTTGTTTTTGACGCATAAGCAAGCATCAACAGACTCAGAAATTCTTTTTGATACGCATTCTCCGGCTCCAAAGTAAACCATGGTTGCCCTGACACCACGGGATCAGCCTCAGTGACGCCTTCAAGTGTGAAATAAAGACACCCATTACCCGCATTGGCTAACTTTCTTCTGGTGCCAATCGGCCGCCAAACAGGCCTGTGCAAACAGTAAAAATACGACCGCTCCAAAAGCAATTCTCATAAATGCTCTCAAACGCATAATCAAGCGCTCTACTCGCTTTCCAATGTTATATGAGCAAAATCCCAAGATCCGCCACGAAGAGTACAAGCATTCACGTAACCTATCGAAACCTTTTTACCTGTACTATGGGCAGTAAGCGCCAGAGACAATGCGGTCTGGTAATTGGGGTGATTTACGCCGATCAAGACCCGCTTTGTTGTTCCTGCACCACAGCCCGCAGGCAATCCCTCAACATATATTCCGGTGAGACCTCGATAGCTTTCACTGTAAGTTGAATAAGAGGTAGCAAAGGTTACGATACGAGTAACCTTTCCGGTCACCGTCAAAACGTCTGCGACCGCGGCATAGGCCCAAAAACAAAACGCGACAATAAATGCGCCCCAAAATTTTTTCATACAGCTTCTCTCAACGAGTTACGGATTAAATAAGCATCAAAATAGCGAAATCCCATGCATTCGAATTCCACACTGCACATTACAAGAATAGAACAAAGCTATGAAGAAAAATAAGTATTTAAGAGAACCATTTTTTTCACGTCTAACTTCCTTATTGGCCAGAAATACAAAACTAAGGAAAATGGGGATTTATTTATCGACTGCAGCTCTTATGAATGAAGCCTCACTTTCAGTTATAAAATAAATCTGTCACCTTTCCGTTGGAACCTTCAAATGAAGCGGTCAAAGCAATCCCAATTGATTGCAATGTGAACAGAAGACAATCAGACGCGGCATTTCATCTCATGCTAATAAGCGTGGCAATTGGATAACTTCTGGAGTTTACGGTCTTGCATCCGTTAACCCATCCAAATATCGTCCGCCCTGACAAATAGGCCGCTAAGACAGTCGAATACATCTCCTTCAAATGTGGGGAGTTGGGATTCAATATCAGAGTATTCTTTTGACTCTCAGTTGCACAGGACTCGCTATGAGTCACCTGTTGCAATGTAACCATCAAATGGCCCGAGTCATGGACCGTTACCGCCGTGATAACTTGATTGCCAAAGCTGGAGTTGGCGGAAACCGCACAGGGGAAAAGCACCAAAAGTAAAAGGGTCTCAAAAATTTTCATCTCTCACCTCGAAAATTTAAAACCTGTCTTATCGACAAGAAATCATAATAAACTCAATCTCGAATCATACAATCGAGCAACCCTATCAGCCCGATGAGGCGCCTCCCGCAATTCGAAGACCAACCCAATATGAAACAGTTACGCTGAACAGTTCCTCGGCAAGGCACCAAAATGCTATCGAAGCAAGCCATTGACCATAACTATGAGCACAGGCTCGTTTAGCAAAGGATTCCGCCCTGCTACTACTTCCTCACCATTCAAGAAAAAATGGGGACAGATTTATTTATCGACCGCAGCTCTTATGAATGAAGCCTCACTTTCAGTATTAAAATAAATCTGTCACCTTTCCCTTGGAAGGTTATCGACATTTGGAATATTTGCCTGATGTCGATTTTAAGGCCAGACCCCGACCGCCCCCTATATCCGACCCTTTCAAATAAGCGCTATTGTTCTGATAGCAACCAGGTAGCGAATTTTCGCCATAATTTACATAAATTGAGCCGCCATTTTTTGAATATATCTGCTTTACGGTCGTCCACGAGCCTGTCTGATATGCAAATGATTGCATTGAATACAAAAAGAGTAAAACCGAAAAAAATATCCTCATAAATTTCTCCATCAATTTAAATATACAAACTCAGAGTTTCTACCGACATTAATCAAGCGCAATCGATACTACGTTTTGGCTTCATATTCAAAGTGCGCATCCCGCGGGCAACGAGGTTGACAACATCAACTTCGGTGGCAGACATGGGCCATCCCTTTGGAGCAAAATCTAGGCGATCTCGATTTCTATTGGTACTAAGCTAGTAGTTGAGCAGCCGTGTTTTTTCTATGACTTTCTTTCCATATAATGCCGGAACTTCCATAAAATACTCTTTGACCTCAGCCACGTCAGTATCACCATATTTTTTATAGCCCTGGGTGATTTGCGCATATTCGAAATACTTGACCTCCCCAGGGGCGATCTCAAACGCAATTGAACTTCTAACGCCGCCCACTGCATGACCAAAAATTGAAGCCCGCAAACCAATCTGATGCTCGCCTGGCTCCAGTCTTATCGGAAAATAACCTCCGATTTTTATCGTGCGATATTCTTTTCCATTCACGACCACCATCGGCTTGGCAGACATGGCAGCCCCCGAAATGGTAGCTGCACGATATACGTAGACCAGGGCCTGCCCCGACGTGGGCCTCACCTCCGAGAATCGAGGTCCAAATGCCATGGCACAACTACACAGCATGCATACCAGCAAAGTCGTCCATGAAACTTTCAAACACATCATAATTAATTATAAATTTAAAGGGTCAGAGTTGAATGGCACTTCCTTAAGCAAAAGCTGCTTTAAAATCATGGTTGTTGACCATATTTTTGCTTCTTGGGATGCCCGTTTATGCGGATAGATTCTTGAGCCTCTACCCTCGGCTTCATTAATAGCGGATATG
>Ga0065721_10049018_pt1 | contig 51839 bp, 52 predicted proteins | sample Mesricmetagenome_FD_59108 | JGI IMG/M metagenome (GOLD analysis project Ga0065721, IMG submission 59108) | Mesophilic microbial community from rice straw/compost enrichment Sample: eDNA_1 v2 (version 2) | ecosystem: Engineered > Solid waste > Grass > Composting > Bioreactor | place: USA: Davis... | reverse complement strand
CGGGCGGGCATCCCGATCGCGAATCCGCTCCAGTTCTGCCTGTTCGGCTTCGGTCAGGGTGAGGCAATGTCGTGCGGCCATACGACGACCATACGCGTTACCTCTTTAGATTGTCAAGGTGCATCAGTCCACGGCACCATGCCCACGGCGGCCAATGGGCTGCGGAGGGCGGGGGGGCCTTCGGCGATTTCACTTCGGTGTCCGAAAACGGTGAGTGCGGGGTAGTGGGGGCGGTTATACTCGGGGCATGAGAACGCACGAACTGCCCGACGCGGATGCCTGTTATCGGGCGCTGCAGACGCACGATGCCCGGTTCGATGGGGTGTTCTTCGTGGGCGTGGCGAGCACCGGTATCTACTGCCGCGTGGTCTGCCCGGCGAAGACGCCCCGGCGTGAGAACTGCACCTTCTACCCCAGCGCTGCGGCGGCGGAGCGGGCGGGGTACCGGCCCTGCCTGCGCTGCCGGCCGGAACTGGCGCCAGGGAACGCCCGCGTGGACGCGGCGGGGCGACTGGCGGCAGCGGCAGCGGGGCGCATCGAGGAGGGGGCGCTGACCGGGCAGAGCGTCGAGGAACTGGCCGCTGAGCTGGGCGTCAGCGACCGGCACCTGCGGCGCGTGGTTGAGGAGGCGTTCGGGGTCTCACCGGTGGAACTGGCGCAGACGCAGCGGCTTCTTCTCGCCAAGCGGCTGCTGACCGACACCGACCTGCCTATCACGGAGGTCGCCTTTGCCAGCGGCTTTTCCAGCCTGAGCCGCTTCAACGCCCTGTTCAAGGAGCGATATCGGCTCAACCCCACCGACCTGCGGCGCCAACGCGACCCCGGCGCCTCTCCCGCCGAAACGATCTGCTGCGACCTGGCCTATCGCCCGCCGCTGGACTGGCGGGCGTTGGTGGACTACCTCGCCAGCCGTGGGGCGCGCGGGGTGGAGGCAGCGGTGGACGGAGGCGAGCGCTACCGCCGGACCGTGCGATGGAAGGAGCGGCGCGGGTGGCTCTCCGTCGCGCCGTCGCCGGACCGGGAGAACACGCTCCGCGTGGAGCTCTCCGCGTCGCTTGCGCCGGTGCTGCCGGCCGTGCTGGCGCGCGTGAAGCGGCTTTTCGATCTGGCCGCCGAGCCGGAGCGCATCGCGCGGCACCTGGGGGAGATTGCGCAGAAGAACCCCGGCCTGCGCGTTCCCGGTGCGTTTGACCCGTTCGAGACGGCCGTGCGGGCGATATTGGGCCAGCAGGTGAGCGTCCGGGCGGCGACAACGCTCGCCGGGCGACTGGCGGCGGCGCTGGGAGAGCCGGTGGAGACGCCGTTTCCGGACCTGACGCACCTGCCGCCGACCCCGGAGCGCGTGGCGGCGGCAGAGCCGGAAGAGCTGGCGGCGCTGGGAATCAGCCATGCGCGGGCGGGCTACCTGATTGCGCTTGCCCGCGCCGTCACGGACGGCGGGCTGAGCCTGGAGCCGGGCGGGGACGTGCCGGCGACGGTGGCGCGGCTGAAGGAACTTCCTGGCATCGGGGAGTGGACAGCGCAGTACATCGCGATGCGGGCGCTGTCCTGGCCGGACGCCTTCCCGCACACGGACCTCGGCGTGTACAAGGCGCTGGGGACGAACAACCCCCGGCGCGTCCTGGAGATCGCGGAGGCGTGGCGCCCGTGGCGCGCCTACGCCGTCCAGCACCTGTGGAAGTCGCTGGAGAAGACATCGGAGGGAACGTCATGAGCGATACGGTTTACTTCGCCTGGTGGGAGAGCCCGGTCGGGCCGCTGCTGCTGACCTCGGACGGCGCCGCGCTGACGGGGCTCTACATGAACGAGCACGACCGGATCGACCGGACGGGGTGGCGGGAGGAGGATGTTCCGCCGCTGACCGAGGCGAAGCGGCAGCTAGAGGCCTACTTCGCCGGAACGGCGCGGGAGTTCACAGTGCCGGTCGCGGCGCGGGGCACGGTGTTCCAGCAGCGGGTCTGGGCGGAACTTCGGAAGATCCCCTATGGGGAGACGATCAGCTACGGCGAACTGGCGGCACGCATCGGGCAGCCGACCGCCTCGCGGGCGGTCGGCCTCGCGAACGGGCGCAATCCGATCTCCATCATTGTGCCCTGCCACCGGGTAGTGGGCGCGAACGGCCGACTGGTGGGCTACAGCGGGGGGCTCTCGCGCAAGGAGATACTGCTGAAGCACGAACGCGGCGTCTGAGGACGCCGGAAAAAAAGCGGTTGACACCACACAGGAGTCTGGTTATAATCCCCGCATGAAGCGTTCCGGTGTACCGGTACACCTGTCACGTGGGACGAAGGGCGGGAAAAAAAGCGCCGCCGGAGCGTCGCAGCCTGCGGCGGCGATTGCGGTCGCCCCGGTGCAGGCCGATTCGGCAACGTCGAAGACGAGGGCTGTCTGCGACCGTCTCACCACCCTGGCACGCGAGCTGGGGCCGGATGCCAAGCTTCCCACCTTCGTCCAGATGCGGAATCAGCTCGGGGTTAGCGCGGTCACGCTGACGAACGCGCTGGATGCGCTCGAAGCCCAGCAGGTGGTGTATCGGAGGCACGGGGTCGGCATCTTCGCCTCGCCGAAGCTGTGGCGCAAGTCGGTCGCGCTGGTCTGCGAGCCGTCCTTCTTCCAGGTGGCGGGCACCTCGCCGTTCTGGCAGCAGCTCGTCAGCGCCGTCACGTCCCTGGCCGAGGGGCGGCAGGTGGATGTCTCCTTCCACTTCTCCAACCCGGACGAGAAGGGGGTCAGTGCGATGCACGAGGGCGTGCTCCACGACATCCGCACCGGCCGTATCCAGGGCGTCATCTCCATCGGTGGCGGGGAGAACGCGGCTGACCTCGTGCGCGGCTATTCGGTCCCGTTCGTCTCCTATGCCGGGGAGGCACCCCATATGGTGGTCAGCGACCACATGCCCGTCATCACGCGGGGCGTGGAGCAGCTGGGACTCCGGGGGTGCCGCCGTATTGCGTTGTGGAACCCCATCTCGCCTTATCGGCTTTACCGGCGGACGATCGACGATTTCGAAATGGCGCGGCGCAACACGGAGGTCTTCGCCAGCGCCCTGGCGGAGCATGGAATCCCGTTCGTGCCGGAGCTGGTCGATCACAACCTGCACCTCTGGCAGAACGGAGAATGGCGCACGCTGGTCAGCCTGCAGGAGCAGGGGTACCAGATGGCGTACCGGGCCTTCCGGGAAGACGCCAGCGTCAAGCCGGACGGCATCATCAGCACCAACGACGTGATGACGCACGGCGCGCTCATCGCGCTCCGCGAACTCGGGATCCGGGTGGGGCGTGACATCCCCGTGGTGTCCCACGCCAATGTGGGCTCCCCGGCGCTCCTGGGAGACGAGAAGGACCTGATCCTGGTAGAGGTCGATCCGCGCGAGATCGTCCAGGCAATGTTCGAGATATTGGAGGCACTGATGGACGGGCAGACGCCGGCGGAACCGCGGCGCGTCGTTGTCGCCCGGCTGCGCGAACGACCCCAGTAAATGGAGGTGATGGTTCATCTTCGGTAGGACGGATAACCCGCTGCTATGGCGGAGCGGCATAGCGGCGTATGAGAGCACCTGACCCGCTCATATCCACATCTCTCATGGAGGAGAGGAACACCATGCGAAATAAGCAACGCGCTTTTACCCTGATCGAGCTTCTCGTTGTGATCGCCATCATAGCGATCCTCGCCGCCATCCTGTTCCCTGTTTTTGCGCAGGCGCGTGAGAAGGCCCGCCAGGCATCGTGCTCATCCAATCTCAAGCAGATTGGTACAGCGATCGCGATGTACGTGCAGGACTATGAGGAGACCTACCCGCCGGGCATGGACGCCTGCTGGACGCGCGCTTGGCCGTCGATGGTGGAGCCGTATGTGAAGAACATCGAGGTCTTCAGTTGTCCGAGTGGTCGCAGCGGGACCGCCTTCCCGGACCGCCCCAACCGGGGCGTCGCCATTGACTACGCTGCCAACGGCCTGATCGGCCGCAACCAGGCCAACACCGCGTTCGAGCCGGCCGGTCCCTTGGCCTCCATGCAGGCGGCCGGAGAGCCCTGCGGATGGATGGCGGACGCGCCCAGCGTCATGACGCTGGCGACCGTGAACCGGGCGGCCGACACCATCCTGGTGGCCGAGAAGCACGGTGACGAGGTCAACCTGGGGCCGTACTGGGCGCCGGCGAATACCAGCAACTTCATGGGCTCGGTGTTCGACAACAACTTCTACGCTACGGCAGCCGGGGCCATTCCGGACGGGACGCGCCCGGCGTCCAATACCTACGACCAGGGACCGAACGGCGCAGTGACGAGCCGCCACAGCCAGTTCGGCAACTTCCTGTTCTGCGATGGCCATGTCAAGGCGATGAAGCCTGCCGCCACCAACCCCAACCCCGCCGCCCGTCCTCTGGACAACATGTGGGACGCGCGCCGGCCGTAAGTGGGCCTACAGACGAAGCGGAGGGCAGGGGTGCCCTCCGCACGCAGCAATGGAAGGGAGAACCATGAACGTGACCGCAACGTACCGTTCCCGGTCGGCAGCGGCCTGCGCGACGGCGCTGCTGCTGGGAACGGCTCTGCTGACCCTCGCGGGCTGCGGCAGCAAGACGAGCGCCGAAGCCAACACGCCGGAGCAGCGTAAGGCTTTCAGCGGCGGACCCCCGCCGCCGGGCGAAGGGGAGTACATTCGGCAGCAGATGGAGAAGCAACGGGCAGCCGGCGTTCGCCCCCCGGCGGGCGCGGTGGCCGCGCACCCGGCTGGGCCGCCGCCGGCGGCGAATTGACGGAATAAACGCGGCAGGAGGCGCGATGGAGCGGAGAGACTTCCTTATCGGTATGGGGGCAGCGCTGGTGCTGGGGGGACGGGAGCAGGGGGCGTCGTCGAGCGGCGCCCCCCAGACGGTTCGGGTGAATCTGCGGCGTCCCCGACAACGGATCGAGGGCTTCGGTAGCGCCTTCATCGTCTGGGCCGGCCCGCGCCCGTTCTACAACGACGCCGTCTTCGATCTGGCAACAAAAGATCTGGGGGTCAGTCTGCTGCGCATCCCCATGGCGCAGGAGTTCGAGGGGCCGAACGACGACAATGACCCGAACCACTTCCACTGGCCCGGCTACCGCCTTGGCGCCTGGAGCGGCGAAACGGGGATTGACTACCGCGTCGGGCTGCTAAAGGCATTCAAGGACCGTGGCGTCACGCGGTTTCTCGCCTCTACCTGGTCGCCTCCCGCCTACTGCAAGACCCAGCGCGGTGTTACCAACGGCGGCTATCTGCGGATGGACCGGATGGACGAGTTCGCGGAGTACATGGCGGCCTGGGTCATCCTCGCGAAGAAGAATTACGGCGTGGATATCGGCGCCGTAACGCTCCAGAACGAACTACTTTTCAACCACACATTCCGCTCCTGCGTCTACCACGGCTACGGTGTCCGCGAACAGGTCCGCGCGGTGATGCGCAAGTTCAAGCGCGAGGGCATCACCAGTCAGATCCTGATTCCTGAGGACATGATGATGGTGGACCGGATGCTGGAGTACATCCAGCCCACCATGCAGGACCCGGAGACCCGGAACTTCCCCGGCCACTTCTGCACGCACCGACTTGGCGGCTTCGACGCGGTGCGCAAGTGGCGTGAGGCTACGGCGCCCTACCAGCGGCAGACCTGGATGACCGAGACTTCGGGGCACCCGCAGACCTGGGACGGCGCCCTGAAGATGGCGTCGGACATGCACGACTACCTGGTCGGCGGGGACATTAGCGCGTGGGTGTACTGGCAGCTCACCGATACGCCCCGAGCCGGTGCGTACGCGCTCATGGTGGATGGCAAGCCGTCGCCCAAGTACTACGCCGCGAAGCACTTCTACCGCTACGTCCGGCCGGGCGCAGTGCGCGTGGAGAGCACCCTGGAGCAGGGGGAGGTGGTGGCGTCCGCCTACCGGCACGATGCGGACGGGACGCTGACCCTGGTTCTAATCAATAAGGGCGCCGCTCCCGCGGAGGTGGTGATCGAGGTGGAGGGCGGAACCGCTCCGGCGTCGTTCCGGCGCTTTGTCTCGACCGCAGAGCAGGGCGGGGCAGGCGAGGGGTGCCGCGAAGTCGAGCCCGTTTCCGGCGGGACGGGGCGGCTGACGCTGCCTCCGCGCAGCATCGTCACCCTGACCGGGGAGCACGCAGGGCTGAAGACCGCCCGCCAGGCGCCGGAGTGGCCGGAGGCATGGCGCATCCCGGCGGATGCAAAGCCGACGGAGATCTGGGGGACGCCCGGGCCGATAGATGCGGGCACAGGGTTTGCCATCGGACAGGCGGCGGCGCAGAACCGGCTGCCGGGCGTTCGAGCGGAGATCGAGAAGGGCAACCTGAACGCGACCTACGGCGACGGGCGCAACGCCCTGCACGCCGCGCTGCTCGCCGGGGCGGGTGATGCGGCCAAACTGCTGATCGAGAGCGGTATCGATGTGAACCACGCGGCGAAGGATGGCTGGACGCCGCTGCACATGGCCGCCGGGTCGTTCGGCGCGGGCGGCGACAACCGCGAGATCGGCCGGGGGTATACCCTGCTCGACCTGCTGAATCTGGTGCTGGCGGCCAAACCGAACCCGATCGACCCGCGCACGGACGACGGGTGGACGCCCCTGCACTCCGCCGCCGCGAACGCCCGCGACGACTCCGGCCCCCGGCGCATCGCTGCCCTGATCGAAGCCGGGGCGGAGGTGGACGCGAAGGACGCCAACGGGCGCACCCCGCTCCACTGGGCGGCCTGGCAGGGCTTCATGGGACACATCCTCTTCATCCGACACGAGGCGGTGCAGGAGCTAATCAACCGCGGTGCAAAGGTGGACGCGACCGACGCGCTGGGGCGGACACCGCTGCACTACGCTGCTGAGATGGGCTACGAGCGTATCGTCGCCGCGCTCCTCCTGGCGGGTGCGAACCCGAACGCGCGCGACGCGAAGGGGGATACGCCCGAAAGCCTGACCCGGAAGAACGCCCTCGGCGGGATCGTGGACCTGTTGACCGGCAAGCGCCCGCCTCAGGAAGTCCTGCCGGACGCCCCCGCCGCGCCCCGGCCCGCCGCAGGAAGGCTGGGGGCCGAACTGATACGCGCCGCCACCCGGGGCGACGTCGCGGAGGTCAAAGCCCTGCTGGCCCGGGGCGCCGATGTTACCTACCGGGACGGCGACGGCTTCACCGCCCTTGACCGCGCCCGCGACAACAACCACACCGAGGTCGTCCGCCTCCTGACCGAGGCCATGAACCGGGCAAAGCCGGATTAGCCATACAGCAGAGGGTACCTCTTCTCCGCGCTCATTCCTCATGCTGCCCCTTCTCCGCTTCGGAGAGGGGGCTTTTTTTCGTGGCGGTTACTGCCCGCCCGCAGCCGACCGTCGGCCATAGCTCCCTCTCCTTCGCTTGCGAGGGAGGGGGGCGGGGGAGTAGGTGCCGCCCCTTGGCCGCCGTCGGCGGCCAAGGGACTGCGACAACCCGCACCAAACGTTGAAGTCCACGGCGACCGGGTGGCGCAGAGAAGGTTTCCGCCGCACAGAGGCCGAACCTGCGGGCACTATGCAGGGTAATCTTTCCGTTGTCCGCTGGGGGATTCTCGGGTGCGGGGATGTGGCCGAAAAGAAGGGCGGTCCCGCGCTCTATAAGGCCGAAGGCTCTGAACTGGTAGCGGTGATGCGCCGCGACAAAGCAAAGGCGGAGGACTTCGCCCGGCGTCACGGGGCGAAACGCGCCTACGACCGGGAGGAGGACCTGCTGGCGGACCCGGAGGTGGATGCGGTCTACATCGCGACGCCGCCGCACCTGCACGCGCCGCAGACCGTGCGCGCCGCCCGCGCCGGGAAGCGGGTTCTGGTCGAAAAGCCGATGGCGCTGAACGTTGCCGAGTGCGACACCATGATCGCTGCCTGCCGCGAGGCGAGCGTTTCTCTGCACGTGGCCTACTACCGGCGCTTTTATCCCAAGTTCGTGGCGGCGAAGGCGGCGCTGGAGAACGGCGAGATCGGGCGGGTTGTGGGGGCGCGGCTGCTACTGTGCGCCCTGAGCCCCGGGGGCGGGTGGCGCGTCGACCCGGCGGTGAGCGGAGGCGGGCACTTCGTGGACGTCGGCTCGCACCGACTGGACATGCTCTGCCACCTGCTCGGCGACGTGGCGGAGGTCTATGGGGTTGCGGAGAACCTGCCGGCGGGCCACGCCGCGGAGAACGACGTGGCGCTGGCGATCCGCTTCGCCTCGGGCGCGCTGGCCTCGGCATCGTTCCACTTCGAGACGCGGCCCGGACGGGATGTTCTGGAGGTCTACGGCACGGAGGGCACGCTCACCCTGGACCCGTTCGACGGCGAAACGCTTACCGTCCGCACGGCAGCGGGGGAGACGACCCGGACGTTCCCGACGCCCGCGCCGGTCCACCTGCCGTTCGTGCAGGCGCTCGTGGACACCTACCGGGGCGTCGCCTCCGACGCCCCGCACGTGACCGGCGAGGCCGGGCGGCAGACCACCGCCCTGATCGACGCCGCCCTGGCCGGGTTCCGCGCCCGGTAGTGGCTACCAGGGGCAGGGGGCGTAGTCCTTCAGGAAGCGCCCGAAGTACGGCTCCGACGGGTCGTTGATACCCTGCGCGATGGGGTGGTAGATGCGCGCCATGCCGTCCACAATGTCGAGCGGCGGGAAGAAGCCACGCTCCTCCTGCCCGCGCGTCCGCTTCGGCGTCGGGTTTTCGTCGGTGACCCAGCCCGTGTCCACGCTGTTCATATAGATGCCGTCCCGGGCGTAGTCCTCGCCGGAGGTGCGGGTCATCATGTTCAGCGCCGCCTTCGCCATGTTGGTATGCGGGTGGAACACGGTCTTGTGCCGGGCGAACTGCCCCTCCATCGCGGAAACGTTCACGATGAACCGGCGCGCGAAGGGCGAGCGCATCATCAGCGCCTTCAGGCGGCTGTTCAGCAGGAACGGGGCGACGGAGTTGACAAGCTGAACCTCCAGCATCTCCGCCGCGCCCACCTCGTCCAGGCGCAGCAGCCAGCTGTTCACGTCCCGCGAGTCGGCGCGCTCCTCGTTGTCTTCCAGGGCGTCCGCCGGGAGGACATCCTTCACCGTCGGCAGCACGGCCGGCAGCAGCGTGGAAGTGTCGGCGATGGTCAGCGTCGAAGGGGCATCGCTCATGACGAGCTGACGCGCCTCCAGCGGCAGCTTCTCGTGCGGGCGCTGCTCCAGGGCGAGCAGTTCATCGTAGAAGCCATGAGGGCGGCGGATGGTCTGTGCGGCGTTGTGAATCAGGATGTCGAGCGACGGCTCGGTGTCCAGCAGGTGCCGCGCGAACCCCTCCACCGCCGGGATGTTACGCAGGTCGAGGCCGTAGACGTGTACGCGGTCCATCCACTCGGCGGAGTCCGGCTCGGCATGCAGGCGCCGCGCCGCGGCGTGCGGGAAGCGGGTGGTCACGATCACCCGCGCTCCGTCGCGCAGCAGCCGCAGCACCGTCTGGTGCCCGATCTTGACCCGTCCGCCGGTCACCAGCGCCGTGCGGCCCGTCAGGTCCGCGCGCAGGTGCCGCATCCGGTAGTTAAAATCGGCGCACTTCGGGCAGAGCAGGTGGTAGAAGAAGTGCAGCTCGGTGTACTCCGCCTTGCAGATGTAGCACGCTTCGGGCTGGTTCAGGTGGCGCACCTCGGCCCTGTCGGGCGGGGGCAGGGCGGCAACCGCCTCCGCGGGCGCCACAGCGTCCCGCTGTATGCGCACCATCGCCGTCTCGGCCTTCAGCGCCCGGTCTTCCGTTCGCTGCTTCTCGCGCTGGGAGAGCTGGTCAAGACGCTTGCCCTCGCGGTAGACCTTCGAGACCAAACTGTTAAAGCGCGCACTGCGGGGGATGGTCCCCCGGGCGTCGGCGATGCGCTGGAGGACGCTGAGGCAGATCTCCATCTCTTCGGGCGGGATTTCCAAAACAATACCTTTCGAACGCGAACAAGATACACAAACGGCGTGCCGACGTACGGGCGCGCCGGAAGTCCGGCCCCAGAAGAAACGCCGAGTTCAGGATACAGTCAACCCGTTACCCTTTGCCACACCCCTCCCGTTGGGTGCCGTTTCGTCCCCTTCGCCGTGCGGAACATATCCGGTAGTAAATAACCCTGCCTTCGGGCGGCGGCCACAGGGAGAGCGAAAATGGGGGACGGGACGGCGGCGCGGCGGGTACTCGTTACCGGGGCGGCGGGGCGCATCGGGTCGAACTTCGCGGAGCGGCACGGGGAGCACCACGAAGCCCCTTACGCGCTGCGCCTGATGGTGCGTGGCGATGAGCCCCGGGAACAGATCGACGCCATCCGCCCCTACGGCGAGGTGGTGGCCGCGGACCTCGGGGATCTGGACGCGATGAAGCGGGCCGCGGACGGAATCGACACGATCATCCACCTGGCGGGGGAGCCCGGCCCTTCGGCGGTGTGGGAGGACCTGCACCGGGACAACATCGTGGGCACCTACCACGTGTTTGCGGCGGCGCGCGCGGCTGGCTGCCGGCGCGTTATCTACGCGTCGTCCATTCACGCCGTCTCGGGCTACCCGGCCGATGTCCAGGTAAAAGCCGATGACCCGGTGAACCCGGGCGACCTCTACGGGGTGAGCAAGTGCTTCGGGGAGGCGCTGTGCCGCTACATGGCGGAACAGGAGGGGGTACGCGCGATCGCCATCCGCATCGGGGCGTTCCAGCCGCTGGAGAAGGCGCGCGACCCGGAGGCCCTGCCGATGATGGACGCCTTCCTGTCGCACCGGGACATGAACCAGCTCCTGGTGCGGTGCGTCGAGGCGCCGGACGACCTGCGCTTCGCCATCGTCCACGGGCTGTCGAACAACCGGTTCAAGCGGCTCGACATCTCCAGCGCCCGCGACCTGCTGGGCTACGCCCCGGTGGACGACTTCCTGGCGGAGAACCCGGCGCTGCGCGACCTGCACCTGCCGGAGGTCGTTTCCGCGCACAACGCGTCCGACGAGGGCCAGAAGTCCGGCCTCCGCGAGGAGACCGGAATCGCCTGAAGGCGGCGGGGCGGACGCACTGCTCTGCGCCCGCCCCCGCCCCACGCGGGCTACGGTCCCGCCATCTGCTCCTTCTGGGCGAAGCCCTCCGGGGCGGGCGGGCCGAGCACCGCCTTCCCGGCCGCCGGCTGGGCGGGGCGCGCGGTGAACGTGCCGCGGCCGTCCAGCGATGTGCCCTGCGTGAAGCGCCCCTCCACCTGCACCTGCCCGCTGATGTGTGTCCCCAGGAAGGCGTAGTTTACCTCCTGGTTCTCCAGCTCCTGCGGGAAGCTGTTGGGGATCGGCAGCGCGCCCTGGTGGCCGCCCAGCTCCTCGATCACGGCGAGCCACTGCTGCTGGTGCATGGTGTCGCGGGCGATCAGGAACGAGAGCATGTCGCGCATGCCGGGGTCGTCGGTCATCTCGTACAGTCGCGTCGCGAGCGCCCGGCCTGTCGCCTCCGCCGTGACGTTCGCGTACATATCTGCCGCGATGTTGCCGCTGGCGTAGACGTGGGAGGCGTCGAAGGGCACGCCCTCCGCGTCGGCCGGCAGCGCGGCGAAGGCGGTAGAAAGGTACTGGCGCGGGCTCATGCCGCCGAGAATCGCCGCGACCGTCGGGTTGCGCCGGGCCGCCTCCTCCTGCACCGCCGCCCCCGCGCCCTCCAGGTTCAGGGCGACCGCGGTGGCGAGCATCTCGATGTGCGCCAGCTCCTCCGTGCCCGTTTCCAGGAGCATGTCCCGGTACTTCACCGGCCCGCGCGACCCCCAGGACTGGAACAGGTACTGCAGGGCCACCCGGATTTCGCCCTCCACGCCGCCGATGGCCTGCTGGAGCATCTTGGCGAAGAACGGACTCGGCTTTTCGACGCGGACCGTGTACTGCAGCTTGCCGCCGTCGTGAAAAAACATCGCTTCTTTCCCTTCTGTACCGCCCCGCTCCGCAGGCATGCCGTGACGTCGGGCATGGCCTCAGGGGCGGGCGGGGCGGGTGTTCGCGGTCTTGGTACCCGGGGGCGGGGGGCGGAAAACGGCGCTCCCGGCGCCCCGCAGGGAACCGCGGGATAATCCCGACGGCCCTGCCGGGGAAAGCGGCGGCAGGGCGTAGGGGGCTCTCGTCAGTGCCTGGCTTCCTGCTCCAGGGCGCCGGGCTTGTCGTGTGGGTGCGCCTTATCTTCCAGATGCCGCGGTGTCGCCGGACGTGAGCCACTGCAAGGCGGCCGGCAGCTCTTCCTTCCACCGTGCCAGGTCGTGGCCGCCCGAAAACCGATGAAAGTGCGCCGCGGCTCCGCGGCTGCGGAGGGCATCGAAGAAGTTCTCGGCGGCACGGACCTGGCTGACCTCCTGACGCATCCCCGTGGGGGCATGCGAGACGCCCGTTTCCGTTTCATCGTCGCCGACACTGACCCAGAACAGACCGGGCACGGAATCTCTCGTGGCGAGGTGCTTCGTCAGCCACTCGTCGTTCCACCAGAAAGAGCCGGATTGACAGAGGACGGACGAAAAGACGCCCGAGTGGGTGATCGCGGCGTAGGCGCTCGCGAGCCCGCTCAGGCTGAGTCCGCAGAGGATGGGGGCGTTCGCGACGAGCCCCCGGTCGCGACTTTCGACCCAGCCGAGAACGTCCTGAACGACGAAACGGGCGTAGTCGGGAGAGCAGGCGTAATCGTGATGGCGCGCCGCCGCGTTCTGGTGCGAAAGGAACAGGCAGGTCAGGGGAGCGACCGCCCCCGTCGCCTCCAGACCGGCCACCACGGAAGCCGCTTCCATCCGGTGCAGGTAGTACTCACCGTCGAGAAAGATGCACAGTCGCGTGCCGCTGCTGCCGCTACCGCCGCTGCTGCTGCGCGCCAGCCATACCCGGCGCGAAAAGTCCCGCGACGGACTCCGCACCACGTGCTCTTCTATCTCCACGAGCGGCACCTCCATCCTCGGCGTTTGTTAGCCGTCGGCTTCTCGCCGCCCGGTCGGTACGGCCGCGCGAAGATGCCAGTCTACGGCAAATCTGTGGGGAGTGCCGCGCAAACGGCGCTATCTCTCCGGAGTTTTGGCCCCGGGCGGCGTCGTGCCGCCGCCGTCGCCAAGGTCGGTGCCCAGCGCTTCTTCGTCGCCGATGCCGAGTTCGTCGTCCAGGGTTGCGTCCCGGTCGGCCGGCGCCACAGCGACGCCCGGGGCCGGGCGTGTCGGCATTCTCGTCGCGGCGTCCGCCTCGGGGCGTGCGGCCTCCCGGCCTTTGTCGCGCTTCTCTCCGTTCGTCGTCTTCTCTCCGTTCGTCGTCATGGTGCTTGCCTCCTTACTCCCGCCCCCGGCGCGCGTAATAGGCCGGGGGCGGGAGCGTCTGCCGCGGAGCGGGGTCAGCTTCCGGTGCTGCGCCCGCCTGCCCCGGTGCTCGTTCCGGAGCCGGAGCCGCCACTGGTGCCGCCGCCTGTAGACACATCTTCGCCCATGTCGTCGCGCCGGCCGCTGTCTCCCGAGGATGTCTCGCCGCCCTTGCGGCCGGACTCGCTCCGGTCATTGACGCGGCTCTCCTCCGTGCCGCCGCCCGGTCCTCCCCCGCCGGTTCGGCCGGCGCCGCTGCCCTGGCCCATGCCACCGCCCTGGGGGCTGCCGATATTGCCCTGGGAGCCGACGTTCCCCTGGCCGCCGCTGTTTCCCTGGGCGCTCCGCTGCTGCTCGTCGTCCGCCATCTCGTAAGCCTTTCCGCGCCCCGACGGTTCGGCCCGCCGGGCGCTCCCCTGCTCTCCACCCGTGATGGGGGAGTAACGCCCCCTACTTACCCACGGCCCTTCGGTGTGAACGTCAGGAAAGGGCCGGTCTCCGCGCCAATTTCCCCGGCATGTCGGGCGGTGCCCGCCTGACTGTGGGGGATATCCCGGATGCGGCAAGCGGTCGTTTGTCGGCCCCGTTACCAGGGTATACCAGACGGCAGAACACCTCCCTGCTCGCCCGGGTAGGGCTAGGTGGGAGGGAAACTTGGGGTACGCGACAGCCGAATGGCAGGGGCCACCACAGCCACCGGAGATTGACCGGCGGCTGCGGTTTCAGCGCGTCCAGGCCATCGGCGTGCCGATCCTGCTTCTGCTGCCTACCCTCGCGCTTCTGGGCGTCTTCGATGGCACCGGGACGAAAAGCGCCGAAGGGAGCGGACTCCGGGTAACCGTGGAGTACCCGGCCCGCGTCCGCTACCGGAGTCGGGAACCGCTTACCGTCTCTGTCGAGAACACGGGCGGGCGGGCGTTAGCCGAGGCCACGGTGCGTTTTGACCGCGACTTTCTGAGGGCGTTCTCCGGGGTTTCGCTCATGCCGGAACCGGAGGCCGTGACGCGCGAACACTTCGTGGTGACGCTGCGCGACATTCGACCCGGAGAGGCGCGCCGGGTTTCCGGAGAGCTGGAGGCGGAGGCGTACGGGCGGCACCGGGGGGCGGTGGAGGTCGTGCCCGGCGAGGATGGCGGGGGAGAGGCCGTCCGCATCCCGGTGGAGACGATCACCTACCCGTAGTGAGGAGTCGCCCATGGAGATCGTGCTGCGGGTCGCCGTCATCTACCTGTTCGTGATGTTTGGGTTGCGTGTCATCGGGAAGCGCGAGTTTGCCCAGCTCACGACGCTCGAACTGGTGACCATCATGCTGATCCCGGAGATCGTGTCTCAGGCGCTGACGCGGGAGGACGCTTCCGTGGCGGGCGCCCTGATTGGCGTCTCCACCCTCTTCTGCCTGGTGTTCTTCACGTCGGTCCTGATGCAGAAGAGCAAGAAGGTGGAGGATGTAATCAGCGACAAGCCGGCGCTCCTGGTGGCACACGGGAAGTTTCTGGAAGACAGCATGAACCAGGAGCGGGTGACGCCCGGCGAGGTCTTCAACGAGATGCACCGGGCGGGTCTGGAGCGGTTGGAACAGGTGAAGTGGGCCGTGCTGGAGAGCGACGGCAAGATTTCGATCATCCCGGAGGAGGCGGCCGACCGGGACAAGGGTGTCGGGGCGGACCAGGAGGGGGTCGCCGCTTGAAAGGGGCGCGCGGCGGCGGGCGTCGCGCGGGGTTGAGCAGGAGCAGGGGCAGGTGAGTCAACGGGAAATGAAAGACACGGGCGAGGAACGGCCGTGGCATTTGCAAGCATCATATGAAATCCATACAAGAAATCAACTGGGACCAGTTGCTGGCGGGGCCGTTCCAGCCCTCGCCGACCGCCTGGGAGGACCAGGTACTCTACTTCTTCCTGGTCGACCGCTTCAGCGACGGCAGGGAGGCCGAATACCTCAATAACACCGGGGAGACGGTCTCCTCGGGTGACACGCCGCCGTACCATGCGGACAAAGATCAGGGGAGCGCGCACGCCACGGACGACGATGCGCGCGAGTGGCGGCGCGCTGGGGCGACCTGGTGCGGCGGCGACCTGCGCGGCGCCACGAGCAAGCTGGGATACCTCAAGCGCCTTGGGGCGACCGCGCTCTGGGTCAGCCCGGTACTCAAGCAGGCGGCGCACGTCTCCGACTCGTACCACGGGTACGGGACGCAGAACTTCCTGGACATTGACCCGCACTTCGGCACGCCGGACGACCTGCGTGCCCTGGTGGCAACCGCGCACGGCATGGGGATGTATGTCATCCTTGACGTGATCCTGAACCACGCGGCGGATGTCTTCGCCTATGCCGAGGAGGCAGGGGAGGACCCGACCTGGCGCCCCGAGCCGTACCCGGTGGCGGGCTTCCGGGACGCCACCGGGAAGCCCATCCTTCCCTTCGGCCCGGTGGACCTGGGGCAGTTCCCGGACGCCTGGCCCGAGGGCGCCATCTGGCCGCGGGAGCTGCAGACCCCGGAGGCGTTCAGCCGCAAAGGGCGCATCGAGAACTGGGACCAGAAGCCGGAGTACGAGGAGGGGGACTTCTTCGTACTGAAGGACTTCGATCTGGGCTCCGGCGAGGGCGACGCGTTCGAGCCGTCCGACGCGCTCCGGGCGCTGACCGATTGCTACAAGTACTGGATCGCCTACGCGGACCTGGACGGGCTGCGGCTCGACACCGTGAAGCACATGACCGCCGGGGCGATCTCGTGGTTCGTCGGGGAGATACACGCCTTTGCGGAGTCCATCGGCAAGCGCAACTTCTACCTGATTGGCGAGATCGTGGGCGACCGGGAGTACACCTGCCGCGCGCTGCGGGTGACCGACCTGGACGCAGCGCTGGGAATCGGGGAGGTGCCGCAGAAGATACGGGGTATCGTCCACGGCACGACCGCGCCGGCCGACTACTTCGACATGTTCGTGAACTCGCGGCGAGAGGGCGAGTGCCACCCCGACCCGGTGTGGTGGCGCGACCGCGTGGTGACCTTCTTTGACGACCATGACCAGGTAGGTAAGGACATCAAGGGGCGCTTCGCCTCCGAGTTCGGCTTCGAGCGGGAGCGACAGGACCGGGGCGTCTTGCGCGCTGTGGCGTTCCAGGCGATGACGCTGGGCATCCCCTGCCTGTACTACGGGACCGAGCAGGGGTTCGATGGGCACGTTCCGGAGGGCGGCGACCCGCTCGCGGAGTACGCGCAGGGGGCGACGCCCGAGGACCAGCTTATCCGGGAGTGCCTGTTCGGTGGGGCGTTCGGCGCGTTCGGGAGCCGCGGTCGGCACTTCTTCCGGGAAGATAGCTGGCTCTATCAGCAGATTGCGCGGCTTCTGACGCTGCGGCGGGAGAACTCGGCGCTGCGGCGGGGCCGACAGTATCTGCGCGAGGTGTCGGAAGATGGCGAGCAGTTCTGGGCGCCGATTCCGGGCAAAGAGCCGTACCACGGCGTGGTCGCCTGGTCACGCGTGCTGGACGTGGACGAACTGGTATGCGCGCTGAACACGGACGAGGACGGCGCGGCGCGGCGCGTGTTTGTCACCACGGACGCGTCCCGCCACGGCAAGGGCGCGGACGCGATGCGGTACCTCTACTCGACCGACCCGGCGCAGGTCGGCCAGGAGGCGTGCATAGTGGAGACCGGAGGGCGTAGCGCCGTGGAGATCCACGTGCCCGCCGGCGGTTTCGTCCTGGTGCGGTAAACGCGGGTGCGGCGACCGGCCCGGAGAAGAAGAGAAAAGGAGCGAGGCAGGATGCGATCGGAGATGTGGGACGTATTGGTGATCGGCGGCGGGCCCGCCGGGGTAACGGCGGCGCTGCGGGCGCGGGAACTGGGCGCGAAGCGGGTGGCGCTCGTGGAGCAGAAACCACGCCTGGGCGGCACCTGCACCAACGACGGCTGCGTGCCTACCCGCGTCTGGGCGAAGGCGGCCCGCCTGCGGCGTGACGCCGAGCAGTTCGCGGAGTACGGCCTCACCGGCCCGCCGCCGGAACTCGACTTCCGACGGCTTCAGGCGCAGACCCGGGAGATCGTCCGCCGCATCCACGACAAGAAGCGCATCCCTGATCACCTGCGCGACGCCGACATCACGGTGTTCGAAGGGGCGGGCGCCGCCCGCTTCGTGGACCCGCACGCTGTAACTCTGGAGAGCGGCGAAATGCTGCGGGCGGAGACCTTTATCCTCTGCGCTGGGGGGCACGCGCGCCTGCCGGACTTCGAAGGCAGCGAGCTGACCCGAACGCCCACGCAACTCTGGAGCCTGGACGAACTCCCCGCCTCCGCCGTGGTGGTTGGGGCGGCGGCCACGGGCTGCCAGATCGCGTCGATCCTGAACACGTTCGGCGTGGATGTGACGCTGCTGGAGATGGCGCCGCGCGTGCTGCCGCAGGAGGACGCCGACGTGTCGGCGGCGATGGCAGAATCCTTGGCCGCGCGCGGGGTCCGCGTTCTGACCGATATCGGGCCGATCTCGCGGGTCGAGCGTTCGGCGGACGGGGAACCGCTTGTGGTCTGCTTCCCGCATGAGGGACGCGAGGACGCCACGGCGAGCGGCGGTCTCGTGGTGGTCGCGACCGGCTGGGCGGGTAACGCGGACGCGCTGAACCTCGGGGCGGCGGGGGTAGACACCGACCGCGGGTTCGTGACCGTGGACGACGCCCTGCGCACGTCCGCGCCGCACATCTTCGCAGCCGGCGACATCACCGGGCGCATGATGCTGGTGCAGTCGGCGTACGACGAGGCGCGCGTGGCGGCGGAGAACGCGGTTCGGGGCGCGGACCGGCGCGACACCCACCGCATCGTGCCCCACGGCGGCTTCACGGACCCCGAGTACGGCAGTGTCGGCCTGACCGAGGAGCAGGCGGGAGAGAAGGAGCCCGGCGGCTGCCTGACGGCCGTGGTGCCCTACGCCGACCTGGACCGAGCTGTGATCGACGGCCGCACGGAAGGTCTATGCAAGCTGATTGTCGCCCGTGGGTCGGGACGAGTCGTCGGCGCGCACGTGATCGGCGAGCAGGCGCTGGAGGTCGTGCAGGTCGTGGCCGCGGGCATGGCCGCCAGGGTAACCGTGGATCGCCTGGCGGAACTGGAGCTGGCCTATCCTACCTTCACCGGCGTGGTCGGTCTGGCGGCGCGGCAGCTGTGCCGCGAGATGGGCCTCATCGCCCGCTCGGGCGAGTGCGCGGCGCTCGTCGAGGAGCCACGGGCCACCGAGTGGGAGCACCGCGCGGACCCGGAGTAGGCACCGGCTTCACAGGCTTCCTGCTGGCCGAGGGCGGGGGACTACACCTCCGTCATCGCGGCCATACCTACCGCTGTGCTGCCGCCGGGGACGCGTCCTGCCGCGCCGACGACCCCGGCGACGGTGTCGTCCTCAATGCGCTCCCGGAGTCCGTGTGTCGCCCCATGCCGCGCGCAGTGGGCGCAGCAAAAAATAACCCCGTTCTCCTCCACGCCGTGCCCGATGACCCGGCACCCGCAGTGGCCGCAGCTAGGGGCAAGCGCCTGAATGGCGCACTCAAAGCAGTCGAAGACATGCGTCCGCCCCGCCAGGACCACCTGGAACGCTTTGTCATAGGTATTGCCGCACGTCTCACACGTCAACATTGCGTTTGTCTCCTCATACTCTCGGCCCGTCACCGAAGAGATTGTCCAGTCCATCCGTTGTTCCGTTGTTGGGGGAGGGAGGCGCATCCTGACGGGGCGCACCTCCCTCCGCGCCGCGCTGCGGCGCTACCGCGTCGGGTTACCGGGCTCAGAGATCTGCTCCAGCGCATTGGCGGACACGTCTTCGTCCGCCCCCGAGAGCGCGATGTCGCCGAGCGAGAGGATGCCGCACAGGTTATGGTCCCGGTCCAGCACGGCCAGGCGGCGCACCTGGTTCTGCTCCATCAGGCGGCCCGCCTCCTCAACGTCCTGGTCTTCGAAGACGTACAGGACGTCCCCTGTCGTCATCACGTCGCGCACCAGCGTCGTGAACGGATCCCGCCCCTCCGCGGTCGAGCGTACCGTGATGTCACGGTCGGTGATCATCCCCGCGAGCTTGCCATCGGGGCCGCACACCGGCAGCGGGCCGACATCGAGTTGGCGCATCGTCTCCGCCGCCTCCTGCAGCGTAGCGTCCGGACGGATAACCTCGGGCGAGGGCGTCATGATTTCGCTGACTTTCATGGTCTCAACTCCTTCCCGAAGCGGGTGCCACCCCGCGCGTCCCGCGGAGAGTCTCCGCGAGTTCCTGCTCCTCCGAGCCGTCGAGTTCTCCCGGGTGCGGCTCACGGCGACCCAGGTCGCCCGTGCCGCCCATGTCGTCCGCTGCCGCGCGGTTATCGCTTCGTCGGCGCGCTTCGCGGGTCGCGTCCACGCCGCGCTCGTGGTCGTGGCGCCCCTCGGCGAACTCTTCGCACATCTTCCGATTGAAGGCCGGGAGGTCGTCCGGCTTGCGGCTGGTTACCAGGCCGTTGTCGGTGACCACCTCACGGTCTACCCAGCTCGCGCCGGCGTTTTGTATGTCGGTCTTCAGGGACGGCCACGAGGTCAGCGTGCGCCCGTCCACCACATCCGCCTCGACCAGCATCCACGGCCCGTGGCAGATGGCAGCGACGGGCTTGTTCTGCTCGAAAAACGCCCGCACGAACGCGACCGCCTCGGGCATCGTGCGGAGCAGGTCCGGGTTCTTCACGCCGCCGGGCAGGAGGAGGGCGTCAAACCGGCCCGGGTCCGCCCCCTTCAGCGGCATATCCACCGGGAACCTGTCCCCTTTGTCGTCATGGTTCCAGCCCTGGACCTTGCCTTCCGCCGGGGAAACGATCTGCGTCTTCGCCCCGGCGTTCTCCAGCGCCTTGCGCGGTTCCGTTAGCTCCACCTGCTCAAAGCCATCGGCTACGAGGATCGCCACCGTCTTGCCGTTCAGCTGGCTCCCTGGCTGACTCTGTTGTTGCTGTGCCGCCATGTTTCTCTCCCTAGAATTAAAAGAAATTAAATGCCGTCGTGCCGACTGTCCGCGTCGGCGATCGAGTTCTCTGCCTGGGCGGACCCAGCGTCTCCCGTGTCCCCGAACTCGCCGAAGTCTCCGCCCGCGCCGCCCGCGGGGCCGACCGGATTGAAGGTGCCCACCGGCGTACCGGTGCCGGCGGGAGTCGCCGCGCCGGCCGGCGTGCCGGGGCCGCCCGGAGAGTTCGGTCCCTGGGGGCGGTTCTCGCCGAGAGGTTGCTCCGGCACCATCACGGAGTCGTGCTCGGGGTCCAGGGGATCAAGCGGGTCGAGGTTCGGGTCGTCGGACGCGTCCAGTTCCGCGTCGCGCGGCTCGTCGCCCAGGGTAGGCCCGACCGTCGATACCGGCCGGTAGCGGGTCGCCGCCGCTGCGTTATCGTCATCGCTCATGGTGTGCCTCCAGCTATGGGCGCGCCCGGCTGCCGCGCCGGGCTGTGCTCCTAGCCCAGTCCTACCCGGCATAAATGGGGATTATGGGGAGCAGGCGGCACCTTGAGATCAGGCAGGTGGAGGCCGGGCCCGTCCTGGTTCTGGTGGAGTACGCGAAGACGCTGGGGTGGGAGCTTACAGTTCCAGGCCGCGGTGCGTGATCTTGACCCGCGCCGCCGGGACGCCGAGGAGCTTTTCCAGACCCTCCCGCGCCATGCGCCGCGCCTGCTCCGCCGTCGCCTCGTCCTCGCCGTTGATGCCCTTCATGTAGGTGGCGAAGTTGACGCCCACCATCACAGCCATCAGCTCCGCCGCCTCCTGCTTCTGGGCGTCCGTCATCTTGCGGACCTCGGGGCTGTCGCTCAGGATCTGCTTGAACTGGTTATAAATCGCCCGCTCCTGGAACACCGAGACCTGCTGAAGCCGCTTGTCACTCAGGATGGTGATGCGCTCGAAGCCGTCGCGGGCGCGGCGGGCTTGCGGGTCCTTGTCGGGCGGCAGGTCGAGCAGATCATTACAGAGGTGGTAATTGTTGACCACGAAGTACTCGAAGGCATAGGCCAGGTCGTTCGCCGGAAAGCCGTCCTTGCGTGCCGTCTGCCGGCACAGGTCCAGGAAGGAGCGGAACGCCTTCTCGGCCTCCGCCGGGTTCGCACCGCCGACCTGCTTCGCCAGCTTCTTCACCAGAGAGTGGTTCGGCGACTCCCGAAACGTAGTGGAGGCGGGGGCGTCCTTCTTCGCGGTGGATTTCGAGGGCGTGGCCTTGCCGGGCTTCTTGCCGCCGCGCAGCAGGGAATTGCTGATCACGCCATTGAAGACGCGGGTGGAGTACATCTGATTGTTGACGTACCACTGCCCCGGGTTGCTCATGATCTGGGCGGACGCGGCGCGGGGGGCGACGGCGAGGGGCAGAGCGCAGAAAGGAAGAATGAGGCCGAGGCCGAGCAGGGCGTTCTTCATGGGACCTCCTGCACACCGCGCCTCTCGCGGGGGCGCGGCGTGGCGGCGGGTGGTAGAGATAGAGTTCCCAAATCCCGCCGCCGCCACACCCGAGCGGCCTGTTACCGCTTTCGGGGTTGACCGAGGGAGTAGAGGTAGGCCAGGAGGCACATCTTGCCGCGCATGGTCTGCTGCGGCGTGAATTCATTGTTTGCAAAGCAGTAGCGCGCCCGCCACAGCGCCTCGCCGTGCGGCCACTTCTCCCACGCCGGGTACCCCCGGGCAGCGTACCACTTCGGATCAAACATAAAGCCCTGGCCCCACGGCTCTGCGTTCATGTAGGGGGTGTGACCGGGGTGGACCCCCGGTACGCCGTCATTGCGGCCGGATGTATAGATGTCCTCGGCGTGGCGGCTGCCCAGGCCGGTCATCTGCACCATGTTCATCGGGTTGCGGCCCAACCCATAATCCGCCTCCAGGAGCATCCCACGCAGCAGGGCGCTCTTCTGCGCCGGGTCATCGGTCGCGACCGCGTGCGCGATGCACAGCCGCTGCACCTCCTGGCGGGTTTGGAACCACCCATAGTCCCGGTCGCTGGCGCGGCGCGACGGCCACTGCGCCGCGTTCGCGAGGTGCTTCTCTCGCGCCTCCTTCAGGAGCGAGGCCCGCATGTTCGCCACGACCTTCGGGTAGTGAATCGGGCGCCAGCCGCGCTTCGCGCACATCAGGTAGGCCGCTGTGCCCCAGAGCTGGCAGTGTTTCTCCTTCCGGTCGATCTCGGCAGTGGGCGAGGCGGCGGCCACGCTCTCTTTTGCCACAACGTCCTCGTACGCCCGCTCGCCGGTGACGTTGTAGAGGAATGCCGCGGCCATCATCTTCAGGTCGCGCCCACGGGCCGCCGCGTCCCCGATTCCATAGGCGAGGTCCAGGTCTTCGTCGTTCGCGACCTTCCACGCCTCGCGAGCGGCATCCCGGTACTTCGCTGCCAGGTCCGGCTTCCCGGCAACACGGAAGGCGTCCGCCAGCATCGCGCAGTTGGCGGCGTTCGCCCATGCCATCCAGGGCCGCGCCGCCCCTTGATACATGACCCGGTGCGTTTCGTCCGGGTTGTTCAGACCGGAGCCGTAGCCCCCCTTACCGTCGCGCAGGCGCAGCCAGAAGTCCACCTCATAGCGCGCCTCGTCGATCAGGTCGGGGATGCCGTTGCCGCTCTCCGGGATACCCAGGTTGTCCTCCGCCAGCTTCCCGTTGCTCAGGAGGTAGGGCAGGAGCAGGTCCCAGATGATCGAAACGTGCGGTGGGTTGCGGTCCCAGTCCAGGGCGTCGGAGTGCCCGCCCCAGGCATTCGGGTTTGTCGGGTTGCCCGGCTCGCGGTACTTCGACCAGTCCTTATGGTCCCACGGGTCGCCGCCGAGCGACTTCCAGTCGGGGTGCCACGGGCTCAGAGTGGTGCGGTAGACCGTGAAGCCGGGCGGGTCCACGCCCGGCACGAAGCGCGGCTGCCGGGGCGCGGGCGTCGCGCTCGTCTTCTCCGCCCCAATCCGCATGTAGAAGAACCCCCGCAGGGACGTCCGGTATGGCTCGAAGTACACATCCTGGCGCAGGGCGAAGTCCGGACTGCACCCTACTCCCTCCACCACCAGACGATAGATCCCCTCGGGGCCACGGAACGCGGAGAAGTCGCAGTTCCACACGGGCGAGCGGGTCAGGTTCCAGCCCCCGTAGTCGGTCCCCGACGGCTTCCAGAACTTCACCGTCCCCACCGGGTGTTTCTGCCCCGTGCGGACGTTGAAGAGCAGCACCCGCTTCCCGGCGTAGGCCGAATAGTCGCGCGCCCCGCCGTCGCCCAGCCACAGGTAAAGGTCTGCCGACTTCACGGCGGTGTGGTCCGGGTTGTAGCCAATCCGGTTGACGTGGACCGCTTCGGAGACGCTGCGGTAGATATCGAACGTAAACGCCCGCGCGGCGGCGTCGCTGTTTGTTGCGGGGGCGATGCGGAGCGTGTAGCGCTTCCCCTGTGCCAACTTCCGGGGCAACTTCAGGAAGAGCGTGTGCTCCACAGTGTGCTCCGGCTCCGGCCAGCGGCTCGTGGTGCCGTTGACCTTGGTTTTGCGATAGACCGCGGCCGGGCGTATTCCCTTTGCGTAGCCCGGGTCGTCCGGAGAGGTAATCGTGAAACTGGCGGGGCGGGTCGCAGCCTTTGTGTCCAGCGGCTTGCCATAGGTGATGACCTTCTCGCCGCCCTGGCTTTCGTGCCCCTGGAAGGCCGTCGGCCCCTTGCCGTCGTCCTGGTAGGCGATCTCGCCGTCCCGAAAGTGGACCATCAGGTACTGGTCGTCCGCTGTGCGGACCTCGACCAGCTTCGTTGCCCGTGCCGCGCCCGGTGCGGCCACTCCAACGCCGGCCACAACGGCCGCAACCAGTGACAGCGTGCCCCATGCCGCCGCCATCCTGCGTGAAAACCTCATGGGAGCCCCCTGAGCGCGCCATCCTCGGCGCGTCGATGCCGTATTATCGGGTCTTTGCGGGCGGGCGGCAATATGGGAGAGGGGACATTGTTGCGGCCGGGTGGATGCCGTGGCCCGCGTAGTGCCGTGGACTGAAGTCCCGGCTTCTGTGATTCAAGCCCGCCTCCGCGGGCTCCGGTGCTCGATGCCGTTACCGCATTCCGGTAGCCGCCCCCGTTTTCGTTAGCCCGCGGAGGCGGGCTTGAATCACAGAAGCCGGGACTTCAGTCCACGGCGGCAAGCACCTCCGACGCCGATTACGCCCGTTCAGCGCTAGATCGGAGGAGCGCCTGCGTTCGCCGGGATAGTGCCCACGATCTTGGCAGAAGCCGGGGCGTTCGGCGCCGAACACTGCGCGAACTTCGGCATCAGTTCGGCGTCGCTCTTGATGGACATGCCCATGTCCCGGATCAGGCCGTCGCGCAGACTATACACCCACCCATGCACCTGCAAATCCTGACCACGGTCCCATGCGTCCTGTACCACCGTCGTCCGGCAGACGTTCACCACCTGGTGAATCGCGTTCAGCTCACACAGGCGATCCAGACGCGCCGCGTCGTCCGGCAGGGCGTTCAGTGCCGCGCGGTGCGTGTGCGCGACATCCTGGATGTGGCGCAGCCAGTTGTCGATCAGGCCGTGCTTGCCGCCCTCCAGAGCCGCCTTGACGCCGCCGCACCCGTAGTGCCCGCAGACGATGACGTGCTCCACCTTCAACACCTCGACCGCATACTGGAGCACCGACAGGCAGTTCAGGTCCGAGTGCACGACGACGTTGGCGATGTTGCGGTGGACGAATATCTCGCCCGGAGGCAGGCCTACAATCTCGTTAGCGGGCACGCGGCTGTCGGCACAGCCGATCCACAGGAAGTCGGGCGCCTGTTGCGCTGCAAGGCGGTCGAAGAATCCGGGGTCGCGCAGGGTGATGCCGCGCGCCCACGCGCGGTTCAGCTCAAACAGTTCCGGTACGGTGACACGGGATGCCACAGGCAATATTCCTTTCGGCAGTCGAGAGCCTGCCGGGCCCTGGCGGACCCGGAGCGCGTTTCTGCTCAGTGTCTGCACGCGGCAGGCACAGGTGAATTGAAAACGGCTCTATTACGCGTGTGGGGATTCCGATAGTTTCACCGGGAAGCGACCGGAAAAAGAAAAAGGATGGCGATTCGGCGAGCCGGGGGTATCCGGGAGCGGTCACCGCCAATCGCATCCCTCGACGTACACCAGGCCAGACACCAGAGGGCGTGGCTTCTCCGGAGCGGCTGCGTTTCCCAGGAGCAGGGGTTGGACCCATACCGTCCGGGGGCCGCGCTCATCCGGCCAACGCCCATAGGGGGCTAGCTCACGTGTGGGAATCGTGGCGAAGCGGGTTCCGCGGGCGTCCCAGACCAGGGTATTCCCGCTGGTGTAGGGACTCATCTGCCCCGTGGCAAGGTCAAAGGCGTAGTACCGGCGCTGCTTGCCGTGGGTGCTGTCGCCCTGTATCGCGGACACCAATACCTTCTGCGGCTGTTGGGGAAGGGGGTGGATCAGGCGAAAGCTGGCGAGACCCTCGAACGTCTCCTCCTCGATCTTCTCCTGGATGGCCTCCGTAAGCTTCGGAGCCGTGGTCCGCAGAACCCGGCCGCTGGCATCGAGGGATTTGATCTCAAAGCCATCGGATGTCTCCGCCAGGGCAACGATCGTCTTGTTGTCCTGCCATTGACAGGAGGCGAGCCCCTCGGGGAGGCGCACGCCCTCTCCGGATGGAATGCGGACGATGCGCCAGCGCTGGTCGTTATCCTGGATCAGGAGCCGGGTCGAATCCGGGGACCAGCGAATGCCTCTCTGCCAGGCATCTTCTCCCGCCCCGGAGAACCGGATAAGGGGGCGCAGCGTGCGGGCATCGTATATCCGGGTCGTCGAGACCCACTCGTTGGCAGACAGGTCACTGCTGCAAACGGAGATAAATCGGCCGTCGGGAGACCAGCTAAAGTAAAAGGGGTAAGAGCCTGAAAACGGCCCGGCGACGACCGCGGTGCGTCCAGAACCATCGGCAGCGGTCAGGCATAGCCGCGGGGACCCCTCGTTCGCGTTCCATCGCGCAAAAAGGATCTGGCGGCCATTCGGCGACCAGAGGGGGGAGGTGTCGTTATAGCGGCCGAAGGTGATCTGCCGGCGCCCCGTCCCGTCCGGGTTGACCCGATACAGGTGGGAGTAGGTGCGTACGTTTGGCCGCGAGGGAGGGGAGTAGTAGCGCGCCGCGTAGACGATAGGGCGGTCTTGCGCCCACGTAGCGGTGCCCGCATGGAGCACCAGAACAAACGTCATCAGAACCAGGAGAGCCACCCGCTTCAAATCCAACTCCCTTTCTGCTTGGCGGTGGAGAACAAGGGCAGTCGTAGGCAGAGGAACCGCCGCAGGTTTTCGCGTATTCTGGCAATTATATCCCCCGAATCCCTGGCCGTGAGGTGTAACGACTTGCCCCGTTCCCGTTCCTGGTGTGCGCTCGCCGCCCTGCTCCTGCTGCTGCCCGCGATCGCTTGGGGGCAGGGGGCGCCCCCGGCCTCGAACCCGTCGGCGGCGACATCGCTGGTAGCGCGGCTCGGGTTCCGCTCCATCGGCCCCGCGTTCATGTCCGGGCGTGTATCCGGCTTCGCGGTGCACCCGAAGGACCGCTCTATCTACTACGTGGCGGTGGCCTCCGGCGGGGTCTGGAAGACCACCAACCGTGGCACCACATGGGAGCCGGTCTTTGAGAACGAGGGATCGTACTCCATCGGGTGCGTGGTGCTGGACCCGAAGAACCCGAACGTGGTGTGGGTCGGCACAGGCGAAGCGAATGCCCAGCGCAGCGTCGGCTACGGCGATGGAGTGTACCGCTCAACCGACGGCGGACGCACCTGGAAGAACCTGGGGCTCAAGGCGTCCGGACACATTCAGGACATCGTCATCGACCCGCGGGACTCGAACGTCGTCTATGTCGCCGCGCACGGGCCGCTCTGGAGCGCGGGCGGCGAGCGCGGCGTCTACAAGACCACGGACGGCGGCAAGACCTGGGAGCGGGTGCTATTCGTCAGCGACGACACGGGGGCGGCTTCCCTCGTGATGGACCCGCGCAACCCGGATATCCTCTACGCCTCCGCCTGGCAGCGGCGTCGCCATGTCTTCACCTACATCGGCGGCGGGCCAGAGAGCGGCATCTACAAGTCCGTGGACGCCGGCAAGACGTGGACGAAGGCGCAGAGCGGCATCCCGGGCGGCGACCTCGGGCGCATCGGGCTGGCCATCTCGCCCGCCGACCCGGACTACCTGTATGCAACCGTGGATGCCGGGGAGAACGGCAGCGGCATCTACCGATCAACCGACGGCGCGGCACGCTGGGAGCGGCGCGGCTCGTACATCGCGCAGGCGATGTACTACGGCCAGATCGTCGCCGACCCGAAGGACCGGGAGCGCGTGTACCTGCATGACGTGTACCTACAGGTCTCCGATGACGGCGGGCGCACGGTGCGCCCGCTGGGTGAACGCAATAAGCACGTGGACAACCACGCCCTCTGGATCGACCCGGACGACACCCGGCACTGTCTGGTCGGATGCGACGGCGGCATCTATGAGACGTTCGACCACGGCGCCACCTGGCAGTACAAGCAGAACCTGCCCGTGACGCAGTTCTACCGTGTGGCTGTGGACAATGCCCTGCCGTTCTACAACGTCTACGGCGGGACGCAGGACAATAGCAGCGTCGGCGGGCCGTCGCGCACCAAGAGCCCCGGCGGCATCGCGAACGACGACTGGTTTGTCACCCTGGGCGGGGACGGCTTCCACCAGCAGATCGACCCGACCGACCCGAACATCGTCTACTCCGTGCTCCAGTACGGTGTCGCCTCCCGATTGGACCGACGGACGGGCAGGAGGGTTGGTATCTCGCCCGTCGAGGGCAAGGGGGAGCCAGCGCTCCGCTGGAACTGGGACTCGCCGCTCAAAATCAGCCCGCACGCGCCCAAACGACTGTACTTTGCGGCCAATCGCGTGTTTCGCAGCGACGACCGGGGCGACCACTGGAAGCCGATCAGCCCGGACCTGACCCGCCAGCTCGACCGGAACCTTCTGACTGTGATGGGCAGGGTGCATCGCGTGGACGCGATCGCCAAGAGCGAATCCACCTCCGAGTACGGCAACATCGTCGCGCTGGACGAGTCGCCGAAGAAGGAGGGGGTGCTGTACGTCGGCACCGACGACGGCCTGATCCAGGTGACCGAGGACGGCGGCGCGCACTGGCGCAAGGTCGAGACGTTCCCGGGGGTGCCCGACAGGACCTATGTCAGCTACCTCACGGCCTCGCATCACGATGCCCGCACCGTCTACGCGGCGTTCGAGAACCACAAGAACGGCGACTTTGCCCCTTATCTGCTCAAAAGCACGGACGCCGGGAGAACCTGGGTCTCGGTGGCGGGCGACCTGCCGAAGAACGAGCCGGTGCTGGTGGTGAAGGAGGACCCGGTCACCCCCGGCCTGCTGTTCGTGGGGACCGAGTTCGGCGCGTACTTCTCGCGGGACGGCGGGGCGCACTGGCAGAAGTTTGGCGGTCTGCCCACGATTCCCGTGCGCGATATCGCGATCCACCTGCGCGAGGGCGATCTGGTGCTGGCGACCTTCGGGCGTGGCATCTATGTGCTGGATGACTACACGCCCCTGCGTGCGGCAACGCACGAACTGCCCGCGAAGGAGGCGTTCCTGTTCCCCGTGCGGGACGCACTGGCTTACGAAACGTACTCTCGACTCGGCGGGGGCGGGCGCGGCAGCCAGGGGGAGACGTACTTTCTGGCCCCCAACCCGCCCTACGGCGCCACATTCACCTGTTACGTGAAGGAGGTGCCGAAGACGCTTCGGCAGAAGCGGCGCGAGACGGAGCAGGAGGCGGAGCGCAAGAAGGAGACACCGCCCTATCCGACCGCCGAGCAACTACGGGCCGAGTCCCTGGAAGAGGCGCCCGCTCTGGTCTTCACCATCACAGACAGCCAGAACAACGTGGTGCGCCGCCTGACGACCGCGGCGGGGCCCGGCGTACGCCGCGTCACCTGGGACCTGCGGGGCGCGAGCTTCTTCGCGGTGACCTCGCCCGGCGGCGGGCGCGCGGGCTTCCATGTGATGCCAGGGACCTACAAGGTGTCGCTCGCCCTGCGGGCGGGCGGCGTCGAAAAGCCGCTGGCGGGGCCGGTGTCCTTCGCCGTGAAGGTCGGGCCAGAGGAGGACCTGACGCCCGCGCAGCGCGCGGACCTTCTGGCTCTGCGGGGGCGCGTGGCGAAGCTCCAGTCAGCGTTCCAGGGTACGAGCGCCGTGCTGGACACGCTGCAGGAGCGGGTCGCCCTGATGAAGCAGGCCGTGGAGGACGCGCCGCAGGGAACGCCCGCGCTGCGGGCACAGGCGCGGGCCCTGGAGGAGAAGCTGCAGGCGACCGCACTCGCGCTGCGGGGCAACCCCGAGGCGAACTCCCGCACCCGCCCCGCCCCGCCGTCGGTCGCGAGCCGCATCTCGCGGGTGACCTCCACCATGCTCGGTGAGAAGACCCTGCCGACGGGGACCACGCGGGAGCAGTTCGCCATCGCTTCCGAAGAGTTCGCCGGGGTACTGGCGACCGTGCGCGCCCTGGCCACCGTGGACATCCCGAAGCTGGAAAAGGCCCTGGATGCCGCCGGAATCCCTTACACCCCCGGCCGCCTGCCGGACTGGAAGCCGTAGGGCCCTCACCCCCTGCTCTCCGGATGAGAGCCCTCACCCCCGTCCCCTCTCCCGCAGCGGGAGAGGGGACGGGGGTGAGGGCTCCGGACGCTCATCCCACACTTTCCCCAACCCGCGCAGCCAATCAGGAGGGAACATCGCGCTCGCCGGAGTAGAGGACTATATGGCTCTACGACAACTCACTCCCACACGCTTTTACCGTCCACAACGCGCCGCGGCGGCTGCCGTCGCCGCGGGCATCGCGACGCTCGCGCTTTCGCTGGCGGCCTCCGGAACGGCCCACGCCCAGGACAAGGCCCGCGACGCCTTCGCACTCAAGAACGGCGACCGTGTCGTCTTCTACGGCGATAGCATCACCGACCAGCGCATGTACACCCTGCTCACCGAGCAGTACATCGTGACCCGCTTCCCCGAGCGCGATATCCGCTTCGTCCACTCCGGCTGGGGCGGCGACCGGGTCAGCGGCGGCGCAGGCGGTCCGATCGACGTGCGCCTGGACCGCGATGTGACGGCCTACAAGCCCACCGTGGTCACTATCATGCTGGGCATGAATGACGGCGCCTATAAACCGTTCGATGAGAGTGTCTTCCAGGCCTACGCGAAGGGCTACCAGCACATCGTCGATAAGCTGAAGAAGGACAATCCGGGCGTCCGCCTGACCCTGATCCAGCCCTCGCCCTTCGACGATGTCACCCGCGCCCCCACGGTCGAGGGAGGCTACAACACCGTGCTGCAGCGCTACGGGCTGTACCTCAACGGCCTCGCCAGCACCGCGAATGCCACCCTGGCTGACATGAACAAGCCGGTGGTGGATGTTCTGACCAAGGCGAAGGCGACCGACGCTGCGAATGCCGAGAAGATTATCCCGGACCGGGTTCACCCGGGGTGGGGCGGCCACCTCATCATGGCGCAGGCGCTGCTCAAGGCCTGGAACGCGCCCTCCCTCGTCTCCGCCGTGACCATCGACGCCACAGCGCGCAAGGCGACCACGGCTGAGAACGCCGAGGTCAAGAACATCAAGACGGCGGCCGACGGTTCGCTGACCTGGACGGCGACGGAGGGCTCGCTGCCGTTCCCGATTCAGCCGCCGGACCCGGGCAGCGCCGAGCCATACAACCTCGCGCTCGCCTCGTCCGACTTCATCGAGTCGCTGAACCGGCAGATGCTGACCGTCACTAACCTGGCCGCGCCCAGCTATACGCTCAAGATCGACGACCAGGAGGTCGGGACGTTCACCAAGGAGCAGCTGGCGGCGGGTGTGAACCTGGCTCCGCTCGACACGCCCATGCTGAAGCAGGCGCAGCTTGTCGCGCAGCTTACGCGGCTGCGCGCCAACCTGCACAACGCCCGCTGGCGCGAGGTCCAGGTGCCTCGTGCCGGCGATAAGGCCGTTCAGCCGCTGCTTCCCGCGCTGCTGAAGGACATTGACATGGCGGGCGAGGATCTGACCCGCGCCCAGCGCGCCGCCGCGAAGCCGCGCCCGCACACGTTCACCCTCGTTCCCAAGGGATAACCCCGGGCGTCCCAGCGCTACACGGTAGGGGACCCGGCAGCCATCGCCTCGCGGATGGCCTGCCGGGTCCCTTCTATGTCGAAGCACTCCTGCTGGTTCGTCTGCAGGAACCGCTCCGCCAGGCCGAGCGCCTCCGCTTCGGTGAGGTGCCCCTCGTGGACCTCCGCCTCCAGGGCGCGCGTCAAACCCTGCCGCGCCTGGAGGGAGTAGGCGACCGACGCCGCGGGCCAGCGGCTGTCGCCCCCGAATCCGAGGAGTTTGTTCGCGGGCACGGCATGGATAAAGCGCCGCACGAAGTCGGTGGACGCGAGCGGGTTGATGCTCCACGCCCAGCACAGATCCACCCAGACGTTCGGGTAGTGCTTCGCCACCGCGATCAGCTCCTCGCTGTAGGGGTACGCAATGTGCATCAGCACGAAGCGCGTTTTCGGGTAGCGGGCAAGCAGAGGGCAGAGGTGCCCGCTGGGGATGCGGTCTACGGGCATGTTGCTGTGGCCGGCGTAGTAACCCGTGTGAATCTTGAACGGCAGATTGTACTCGGCGGCTAGCTCCACCCCGCGCGCCCAGCACCAGTCACCCAGCACGAGCTTTTCCGCCGCGGAGACTTCGCGGCCCGCCACCGCCTTCTCCAGCACGCGGGCGACCTCCGCCTCGTCGCGCTCCTCCCAGCGAAGCGTCCGCTCATACGCGTGCTGCGACTTGACGGCAATGGCGCAGGGACCGTACTTCGCAAACAGGCCGCTCATGGCCGCGCGCAGTGACTCCAGGTTTGTCACCTCGACGTTCACCTCGCGCTGCAGCGCCGCGAAGTCGGGCCGGCCGCTGCAGAAATCGACCCAGGAGAGGTCGTACAGGAAGAACTCTGGCCCGGATGCGTCGGGCAGACAGGGCCAGCAGAAGTCGTCCACCTGCACATGGTCCAGACCTGCCTGTTGCAGCAGGGCGAGGCGCGCGCCCGGCTGTCGCATCTGCGCCGCCTTTTGGGCCTGCGCCGCCTCGATGGCCTCCGGGGTGATCGCCTCCATCTCGTAGACATGGCGGGCGATCAGGTGGACGGCCTGGCCGTAGCCCGTGAAGCGGCAGCGCTCCCAGGCGTCCCGCACCCCCGCGAAGCGGGCGGCAAGGTCACGGTCCGATGCGTCCGTCAGGCGCGCGACCGCCTCCGGAGAGGCCCCGGCGACCACGAGATCGGCGGTAATATAGTTCGAAAAGAGGTCCACCAGCACGTCCGGGGGCTGCGCGGTGCAGAACCCCTCGTAGTGGAGGTGCTCGTGCGTGTCAACGAGTGGGGCCGCGTGCACGAAGCGTGCGACATCGGACATACCGGCGTCAGGAAGCGTGATGTGCATAATACGGTCTGCTTCGCGGCCGGGGGGGCGATACCCTGCTAATTGTCTCACCCTGCTGCGTCCCGCCCACTGTGCCCCGCATGCGTGTGCGTGAAGGTATGCTGTTGCTGTCCGCACAAATCTCTCTGGAGAGTGCTCGTTCGTTTCTGACCGGTTAGGGAGGTCTCGCCCGTATGCCCGTTACCACAGTTCGCCGGGGAGATCTGCGTCTCTCTCGTGCTGCCGCACTTGTCGCCGTCACGACGTTCGCACTTCTGCTCCTGCTTGCCGCCGCGCCGCCGCGCGTCGCGCGCGCGCAACCGTCCCCCGCCGCTGCGGGCGAGCCGAAGCCGGTACATCACCTTGGGGACATCCTGGGGAAACTCGACTGGGACCCCGCCGAGCGCGGCCCGCTTCTGATCGTCGCGCCGGAGAGGGCCGCGCTGAAGCGGGGCAGGGTGGAGCGGCAGCCCGACGGCTCCGGAGTCTACGTTCCGGCTCCGGAGCTGAAGGAGCCCGGTCCGGAGGGCTACCGCCTCACGGCGGCCGTCAGCGCCTTCCAGCGTAAGCTAACGCAGGTAGGGAGTGTCTGGGCGGTAGTGCCGGACACCATGACCGTGCTGAATACGAAGGACCTGCCGGAGCCCAGTCCTTACCTGGGGATGAGCCGGGGGCAGAAGCTGAAGCTGCTCCAGGCGCGCCTGACCGACGCGCAGTGGAAGAAGTTGGCCAGCCCTGAGGGGCTGGGGGCGAACGACCTGGACCGCGATCAGAGGGAACTTTTCCTTTCCGCGCTGCCGAACCCCTTCCGGGTCCAGGTGACGCGGACCCGCCCGGAAGGGGGAGTGACCACCGACCTGATGACCCTCAACCCGGCACAGGCAGCGAGCGCCCGCATCGGTATGCGCCGCTCCCTCTCCTGGTCCTTCCAGATGGAGGGGGATAGGGGCGGCATGGTGACGATGGGGCTGGGCGGCGAGCCACGGCCGGACGGTAGCCCCCACCTGGCGCTCGCGCACGAGTTTCAGGACTGGGAAGAGCGTCGTGGGAAGCTGCTGGACGTGCCCCTCGTTCGGGTAGAACCCAACCGTCTCAAGGAGAGCGATGTCCACTTCGCTGCCCCGGCGCTTAGCGCACCGGTCTCCCTGGCGGGGGCAAAGACGGTGGGGGACCTGGTGCAGCGGGTGGCCGCTGCCGCGCGCGTGGAACTGCACGCCGATGTGCGCTACGCGTCCCTGCCGGTGTACGTCCGTGCTGTCGGGGGCGTGCGCGCAGGAGACCTCCTGCAGGCGATCTGCCTCTCGGTCACGGGGACCTTCCGTAAATTGGAAGACGGTAAGGGGGGCGTGGCCTATCTCCTGACCGACGACCGCGAGGGGCTGGGAGTGCGCCACGCCCGACTTATGCAGTGGGCGCGCCAGGTAGGGGCGCTCGCCGATGAGCGCGAGCGCGAGGTCCTGGAACGGATTAAGGAGGCGCGGCCATTTGAGGTGGTGGGCTGGGCGGCGGACGACCCGCTGGCCCCGACGGCTGCCCTACAGCAGAAGATTGAGGCGCACCGGGCCGAGATGCAGAAGCCACGCGATCCGTCCGGAGTGAGACCCTATTCCGAACTCTTCCCGATGGTATCGCCGGACCTGCTGCCCGCCGCGGCGAAGGAGATGGTGGCGAAGCAGATAGAGTCCTGGGAGAAGGGGCGGGCCGCAGGAAACGATGACCGCAAAGGTCTGCGCACAGACGCTGTGATGCTGGATGTGCGCCTGCGTCCCGTCTTCCTCGTACCCGGTGTCGGGACCATCGAAGATAGCGAGATGAGCTTCGGCGGGGGCAGCGAGTCGCTGTTCTCTAGTGACCGGATGTACAACCCGCTCCCTTCGGTTGTCCCCGCCCCGCGGCCCGGGGAGCAAATGCCCGAGATGAAACTGCCCGTGGCGCTTCCGGGGCACCTGCGGGAGCGTGTTCTGTGGATTCGGGCTGCGTCGCCACAAGAGGCGGCCAGCGCCGCGCGCGAGGCGGCGCGGGTCGGTCTGAACGTCCTCTGGCTGGATGTCGCCCCCACCGTCACGGCGGCGGAGTTCCGGCCGATCGTGGCCGCGGCACGTGAGGCTGCGCCGGGGGTGGCGCTCTACGCCGCGGTGCGCGTCCTCCGGCAGTCCGCGGAGGGCGGGAACAAGTATTCGTCGGACCTCAACCTTCTGGGCGAGACCATTACGGCGACCGGGGCACGTCGTGGGAAGGAGATAGGGAAGCTCGCCGAACTGAATGACCCTCGTCGTTGGTACCAGACGAGCATGGAGCGCCTGGTGCGGATGGCCCGGGCGGGCGACTTCGCCTCCCCGGGGGACTCCGTAAGCGCGGCTGCCCTGCGGCGCCGTGTCCTCGAAATCGCGGCCACACCAGGTCTTACCGGACTGGTGCTGCGGGATCTCGTGCCCTATGGCTACCAGGCGCTGGGAAACATGGGCAATCCGACTCTGGGGGAGAATGAGTTCGAACTCGGGTACACGCCGGAGATGCGCCTTGCCTTCCTGCGGCAGACCGGGGTGGACCCGGTGGACCTGACCCTTACGGGAGACAATAACTTCTGGCTACCGATGACCTTCGCCGGCAGCTTCCATGCGAGTCTGGAACTGCCCTTCTTCCGCGACTACGGCCGGAACGCGCGCGGCACGACGATCAATGACCAGAACGCCACGGAGTTGGGCGCGAGGGACGCGGCGGAGAAGTGGGACCTGTTCCGCCATCAGGTGGGGGTGGAGTTTCAGAATAGCCTGTTTGCGGCGCTCAAGCAGGTGCCCGGGCCGAAGCCCGGGCAGCCGCTTGTTCTGTTGCGGGAGCAGGTGCCCGGGCCCTTCGGCACAAGCGGCCAGTTCGAGCCGTGGGAGGCGCCTGTGGAGATGCCCGCCCCCATGAAGCCGGGCGCCGGGAGCAACCCCGCCCTCGCGGGAGGAGGGCAGGCGCGCCCGCGGTATCCGGGGATGATTGTGCTCGACCCGGAGAGGGTGAAGCCGCGCGCGAAGGAAGAGGAAAATATGCCCGCCGCCGACCGTCTGGCCCGGCGGGTGGGGCAGATTACGGAGAGTCTCCCGAAGCCGCCCCAGAACTCCGCGCCGCGCGGCCTCCTGATTGATCTGAGCGAACTGCCGCTGGAGGAGGGACTGGCCATGCTGGCCCAACTCCGCCCCCCGGCGCCCTCCGCCGCCTCGGCAGCGCGCTGATTTGCGAAACTCCCGTTCCTGTGATAGCTTGACAGGGTTGTCGGACGGCGACGCCCCCCTCTGGGCACGCCGTCCGCACCGTTTCACATCCTTTATCACCAAATGGCGGAGCGACCGTTCGGGTCGCGTCCGCGCCAAAGCCCCGGCGCCCGCGCTTCTGCGCGGCGTTGTGGGACCTGGAGGAATACCGTTGGCGAAACAGGCACTCATCGAGAAGGCCAAGCGCACCCCGAAGTTCAAAGTGCGGGCCTACAACCGCTGCAATATCTGCGGCCGCTCCCGCGGATACATCCGCGTCATGGGGCTATGCCGCGTCTGCTTCCGCGAGATGGCGCACCGGGGCCTGATCCCCGGGGTGACCAAGTCGTCCTGGTAAGGAAAGGAGAGTACACACCATGGTCATCTCCGATCCTATCGGTGACCTGCTGGCGCGTCTGCGCAACGCCAGCGCCGCGAACCACGACAGCCTCGAAGTCCCGGACAGCAAGATCAAGCGCGAGATCCTGCGCATCCTGCAGGGCGAGGGCTACATCAAGTCCTACGAGGTCATCCAGGACACCCCGCAGAACCGCATCAAGGTCACGCTGAAGTACGCCTCCTCGGGCGGCCAGCGCCGGACCCCGGTCCTGACCGGCCTGAAGCGCGTTTCGCGCCCCGGCCTGCGCGTCTACATCCCTGCCAACGAGATCCCCAACGTCCAGCGTGGCCTCGGCATCTCCATCATGACCACCTCCCGGGGCGTCATGACGGGGCGGCAGGCGCGGCGCCTGGGCATCGGGGGCGAAGTCCTCGCTTACATCTACTAATCGCCCTTCGGCGGCCCCTTCGGCGGCCGCCCGGTGATCGCGACCCGGTCCGGGATTCGCAGCGCGCCCTTCAGCGCGGGGCGAGCGGCCGGGGGAGTAACCAACCCATGTCACGTATCGGAAAACAGCCTATCCCCGTGCCCGCGGGCGTCACGATCCAGGCCGAGGCCGACGGTCGGGTGACCGTCAAGGGGCCCAAGGGCTCGCTCACCAAGCAGCTCTCCCCCGAGATGAAGATCGTCCAGGAGGACGGCAAGGCCACGGTCGAGCGCCCGACGGACTCCGACCGCCACCGCGCCCTGCACGGCCTGACGCGCACGCTCCTGAACAACATGATCGTGGGCGTGTCCCAGGGCTACCAGAAGGTGCTCAACATCAACGGCGTCGGCTTCCGCGCCCAGGTCACCGGCAACAAGCTGGTCCTGAACGTCGGCTACTCCCACCCTGTAGAGATCACGCCGCGCGATGGTATCACCTTCACCGCCGCTGTGGACCCGGCAATCCGCCAGCCCTCGGTGACGATCTCGGGCATCGACAAGGAAGTGGTCGGCCAGCAGGCCGCCGAAGTGCGGAAGGTGCGCCCGCCGGAGCCCTACAAGGGCAAGGGTATCCGCTACTCCGACGAGGTCATCCGCCGCAAGGCTGGTAAGTCCGGTAAGGCCGGTGCCAAGGGCGGCGCGAAGAAGAAGTAGCCCGTAGGGCGATAACTCTGTCACCTTTGGGCGGCCGGTCGGGAATCGGCGGCCCATGAGAAGGATAAAACCTATGAAGTTCAATCGCGAAGCGGCGCGCAAGCGGCGCCACACGCGGGTCCGCAAGCGCGTGGTCGGCTCCCCGGAGCGTCCCCGGCTGTGCGTCTACCGCTCGCTCGGCCATATCTATGCGCAGGTGATCGATGACCTGGCCGGCCACACCCTGGCGGCGGCGTCCTCCCTGGGCGCGAGCAACGGCGGCAACATCGAGGGCGCGGCTGCCGTCGGGAAGGCCATCGCGGAGAAGGCGAAGGCGGCGGGCGTGACCAAGGTCGTGTTCGACCGCGGCGGCTTCATCTACCACGGCCGCATCAAGGCGCTGGCCGACGCCGCCCGCGAAGGCGGCCTGGACTTTTAGGGCGACGTTAAGGAAGCGAAATGGCACGTATTAACGCAGACACTCTCGATCTGGAAGATCGCGTCGTCCGCACCAACAAGGTTCAGAAGACGCACAAGGGCGGCCGCACCATGAGTTGGAGCATCCTCGTGGTGGTGGGCGACGGGAAGGGGCACGTCGGCGCCGGCATCGGCAAGGCGCGCGCTATCCCCGACGCGATCCGTAAGGGCACCGAGGACGCCAAGAAGAACCTGATCCGCGTTCCGATCGTGGACGGCACCATCCCGCACGATGTGCTGGCGCAGCACGGCGCGTCCCAGGTGCTGCTCAAGCCCGCCGCCCCCGGTACCGGGGTCGTCGCGGGCGGCGCGGTGCGCATCCTCCTGGAGGCCGCGGGCGTCCACGACATCCTGGCCAAGTCCATCGGCTCGAACAACCCGGTGAACAACGCCTGGGCGACCATCAACGCGCTGAAGCAGCTGCGCACCATCGAGGACATCGCGGCGCTGCGCGGCAAGAGCGTGGAAGAGGTCCGGCGCGGCTCCGCCCTGACTTCCGGCAACGGGAACGGCGGCGCCACGTCCGTGACGACCGCTGTGGTGACGCCGGCGGTGCCCGTGGCGGCGACGACGGCGGAGGAGGGGACCGATGGCTAACACCGAGCAGGAAACCACCACGGGCGGGCAGCTCAAGATCACCCTGAAGCGCAGCCCGATCGGTTATGAGAAGAGCCAGGGGGCCACGGTGCAGGCGCTGGGCCTGCGCCGCCTGGGCGCCACGGTTGTTCAGCCGGATAACCCGGCGATCCGCGGCATGGTCTTCAAGGTCCGCCACCTCGTGGAGGCGACTCCGGTTGAGGCGGCGGCGGAGGCGAACGGAAGCAAATGAAGTTAGACGACCTGAAACCGGCCCCCGGGGCCGTAAGCCGCCGCAAGAAGATCGGGCGCGGCCCCGGCTCCGGCCATGGCAAGACCAGTACCCGCGGCCATAAGGGCGACAAGGCCCGCGGCCAGAGCAAGCTGGGCTTCGAAGGCGGCCAGACCCCGCTGCACCGGCGTCTGCCCAAGCAGCGCGGCGTTGGCACCGGCCTGACCGCCCGCGGCTTCAACACCGGGCGCTATAAGACCCACTACCACATCGTCAACCTTTCCCAGCTGGAAAAGGTCTTCGACGCGGGCGCCGTGGTAACGCCGGAACTTTTACTCGAGAAGCGGGTGATTTCCGACACCAATATCGGCGTAAAGATACTGGGCGATGGCGCGCTCTCTAAGGCGCTCACCGTTCGGGCCCAGAAGTTCAGCGCGAACGCCGAAGAGGCCATCAAGGCTTCCGGCGGCACGGCAGAACTCATCTGATACGTGTCCTTGCCGCGTTGTTGAACCGCAGAGACGCAGGGGACACGGGGGGAAGATGCCGCCGGCACCTCCCCTCCCGGCGTTCTCTGCGTCTCTGCGGTTTCTAGGGCAGGAGATAGAACAGGCGATGCTGGAGAAGTTGGCCGCCGCGATGGCGGTTCCGGACATTCGACGACGGATTCAGTTCTTGCTGGCGATGTTCGCCGTCTATGTGGTGGCGCTGCACATCCCGGCCGCGGGCGTGAACCAGGAGGCGGTCGAGAGGCTTGTCAATAGCGGCGTCATCAACGCCCTCGACATCTTCTCGGGTGGTGCGCTGCGTAAGTTCTCCGTGATCGCGATGGGCATCATGCCCTACATCAACGCGTCGATCATTATGCAGCTCCTGACGGTCGCCATCCCTCAGCTTCAGGCGATGCAGAAGGAGGGGGAGTCCGGCCGCAAGCAGATCGCCAAGATCACGCGCTACGCGACCGTGGGTCTGGCGCTGCTGCAGTCGTTCGGCCTGTACCAGCTGTTCGTGACGCGCGGCGCGCTCCAGCCCGGCGTCCTGCCCGCGATCACGGTCGTGGCCACGCTCACTACGGGGACCATGTTCCTGGTCTGGCTGGGAGAGCAGATCACGGAGAAGGGCATCGGCAACGGCATCTCGCTGATCATCTTCGTGGGCATCATGATCTCGATCCCGACGCAGGTGATTCAGACCGGGCGCCTGATGTTCGAGGCGGGAGAGCCGCGCATCTACGCGGGGGTCTTCGCCACGCTGCTGCTGTTCCTGGCGAGCATCGTGGGCATCATCTACATGACGCAGGGAACCCGCAAGATCCCGGTGCAGCACACCCGGCGCATCATCGGCAACCGCATGACCCAGGCGACCAGCTCTTACCTGCCGCTGAAGGTCAACACCGCGGGCGTTATCCCGATCATCTTCGCGCTCTCGATCCAGCTCTTCCCGGCGACCCTGGCCCAGTTCTTCCCGAACATTGAGTGGCTTCAGACGGCGACGAACTGGCTCCAGCCGGGGAACAGCGTCTGGGCGTCGTTACTCTTCGCGGGTCTGGTGCTGGCCTTCACCTACTTCTACACGGCGATCCAGTACGACACTGCGGACATGGCCGACAACCTGAAGAAGTACGGCTCGGTCATTCCTGGCATCCGCCCGGGCAAGCCGACCGCCGAGTACCTGGACCGGGTGCTCTCCCGGATCACGCTCGCGGGTGCCCTCTTCCTGGCGGGTATCTCGCTGATCCAGTACTGGGCGCCTCGCCTCACGGGCATCAACACCGTGACGCTGGTGGGCGGTACCTCGCTGCTGATCGTGGTCGGCGTGGCGCTGGAAACGATGCAGGCGATCGAAGCGCAGATGGCGATGCGCAACTACGAGGGCTTCATCCGCCCGAACAGCGGCGGCGGGGCCGGCGGCCCGAGGAGAGCGGCGTAGACCGCATCTTATGGAAACGGGCGGCGTCGGTAGTAGCAGCGGTGGCGATGACGGTAGAAGCAGGAGCGGACAGCAGCGACAGCGGGGGGCGCGGTTGGTAATCACCGGCCCCCCGGGCTCCGGGAAGGGGACGCAGGGCACGCGCCTTGCGGAGCGGTATGGCATTCCGCACATCTCCTCGGGAGATATCCTGCGTCGCCTGCTGGACGGGGGCAGTGAGAGCGCACCGGCCGAACTGGTGGACGCGATCCGGGTAATTCGCGAAGGGCAGATGGTCTCGGACGAGATCGCCGGGACGCTGGTGCTGCGCGAACTGACCCGGCCGGACGCAGCGGAGCGGGGATGGCTGCTGGATGGCTACCCGCGCAACGTGCGGCAGGCGGAAACGCTCCAGGGGTTTCTGGAGGCGCGGGGTGAGTCGCTGACGGCGGTGATTGCGCTGAACGTCTCCGAGGATGTCCTGGTGGAGCGGCTGGGGAACCGCCTGACCTGCCCGAACTGCGGAGCCTCCTTCAATGCGGTGCTGGACCCGCCCCGGTCCGCCGGGGTCTGCGATACCTGCGGCCACGCCCTGACGGTGCGTGAGGATGATCGGCCCGACCGCATCCGTACGCGCTTCGCGGTGTACCACGAGCGGACGGAACCGCTGCTGCGCTACTACCGGGAGCGAGGTCTGCTGCGCGAGATTGCGGCAGAGGGCCCCGAGGACGATGTCTTCGCACGAATCCTGGCGGCGCTCGACGAGGCGCCCGTGTAGGCCGCTCCCCTCACCTCCCTGCCCGGCGCTTGTCGGTGGGGAAGGGGCGTGTGTGGCGAAAAACACGCAGATTTGGTATAGTTGATGATTGTGCGCAGGGCAGCCGCCGGAATCACGGCGCGGCGAGGCGGGCGACCGGCCGGTCCTGTGTACGAAAGGGGCGAAGGTGGGGCGCAGCGGCGGTTTTCGCCCGCGCGCACTTCGCACATACGGTGGCGATCACCGCTGTGGGCCGGCACCCTGACTCTGCCCGGCGCCGCGGCGGAATTGTTGCCGTCGAGTGTCGTTTCGCGCGGGAGTGCCGTCCGTCGGCCCCGGCGTGAGCGGTTGAGCGGAGTCAGGCAAGGGTGAGCGAGCAGCGTGTGCTGCTTCCGCGACCCGTTTGACGCCCGGGGCTGATCCGTATCCTCCGGGGCGGCAGCAGGGGCGGCGGCGGTGGCAAGCGTGGTGAAAGGGGCCGAATTGGCAGGACGACCTGGCGGCGGTGGTGGCGGACGTCCCGGTGGCGGGCGTCCCGGCGGTGGCAGGCCCGGTGGCAGGCCCGGTGGCGGGCGCCCCGGCGGGCGTCGGCCCGGTGGTGGCGGTGGGCCGAGACCGCAGCCTAAAGAGCAGGTAGACACAAAGGAGCAGGGCATCGAGGTTCAGGGCGTGATCGCCGAGAACCTGCCAAACGCCATGTTCCGCGTCAACCTGGAATCGGGACACGAGATCCTGGCCCATGTCTCGGGCAAGATCCGGATGAACTTCATTCGCATCCTGCCGGGGGACCGGGTTCTGGTGGAGTTGTCGCCCTACGATCTAACGCGGGGGCGAATCCTGTACCGCTACAAGTAAGCGGTACGCGGTACGACGGCATCCGAAAGGTCGCCCGTCCTTCGCGTTGCGGAGAACGGCGGGCGGCGTGCCTTTCAGGTGTAGGGGCAGAGCGAGCGCGCGCGCACGCATAACGCGCGCGTCCGCACGCCCTGTAGAGATCTGGAAAGAAGCATGAAAGTACGAGCATCCGTTAAGAAGATCTGTGACAAGTGCAAGGTGATAAAGCGCGAAGGTGTCGTGCGCGTCATCTGCAAGAACCCGAAGCATAAGCAGCGGCAAGGGTAGGAGAAGCAACAGTGGCACGTATTGCAGGCGTGGACTTGCCGCGCGACAAGAGCGTCGAGTACGCGATTCCCATCATCTACGGCATCGGCATTTCGAACGGCCGCGAAATCCTGGCTAAGGCAGGGGTGGACCCCCGCACCCGTGTCGCCGACCTGACCGAGGCCGAGGTCGCCCGACTGCGCGACATCATCGAGCGGGAGTACCGCGTCGAGGGTGAACTGCGCCGCCAGATCGCTATGAATATCCGGCGTCTGCAGGAGATTCAGTGCTATCGCGGCATCCGGCACCGGCGCGGTCTGCCGGTGCGTGGCCAGCGCACGTCGACCAACGCCCGTACGCGCAAGGGGCCCAAGCGCACCGTCGGCGCGAAGAAGAAGAAGAAGTAAGCAGGGGTAGCTGTAGACTATGGCACGTAAACCTACTGCCGCCCAGGCGGCGCGCAACAAGCCCAAGGTCCGCAAGAACATCGCGGTGGGCGTCGCGCACATTCAGAGCACGTTCAACAACACGATCATCACGATCACCGACGTGAAGGGCGACGCCATCTCCTGGGCGTCCGCCGGCCAGGTCGGCTTCAAGGGCACCAAGAAGGGCACCCCCTTCGCCGCGCAGCTCGCCTCCGAGGCGGCCGCGCGCCGCGCCCAGGAGCACGGCCTCAAGCGCGTCGACGTTTTCGTGCGCGGGCCGGGATCGGGCCGCGAGACGGCGGTGCGCGCGCTGGCGCAGGTGGGCCTGGAGGTCAACCTGATCCGCGACGTGACGCCGCTGCCGCACAACGGCTGCCGCCCCCCCAAGCGCCGCCGCGTCTGACGAATAGATAATGGGGTGCCGCCCTCACCTCAAGGGGGTGAGGGCGGCGCCTCGTGCTATAAACACCGACTCGTAAACTCATCCGCGCTTGAGACGCGCTTTGGATGGGGAGGAAGAGAGAAATATGTCTCAGTCACCGAACTCCGTCAGCGGGGATGCCCGCTGCCGTCAGTGCCGCCGCGCCGGTCAGAAGCTCTACCTGAAGGGCCAGCGCTGCTACAGTAAGAAGTGCGCCATCGAGCGCCGCAACTACGCGCCCGGCCAGCATGGCAACACGGGCCGCCCCGCCAAGATCACGGAATACGGCATGCAGCTTCGCGAGAAGCAGAAGATGCGGCAGATGTACCGTGTTCTGGAAGGACCCTTCCGCACCTACGTGGCCGAAGCCACCCGCCGCCGCGGCGTCACGGGCGAGAACCTGCTCCAGCTTCTGGAGCTGCGCCTGGACAACGTGGTGCATCGCATGGGCTTCGCCGCCTCCCGCGCCCAGGCCCGCCAGCTCGTGAACCACGGGCACTTCCTGGTCAACGGCCGCCGCGTGGACATCCCCTCGTACCGCACCCGCCCCGGCGACGTTATCACCGTGGCTGAGGGTTCGCGTCGTATGGCCCCCATTCAGGAGGCTCTGGCCGGCGCTGGCACCAAGACCCCGACGTGGCTGTCCCTGGACGCCAACCAGTTCACCGGGAAGGTGCTGCACGCGCCGATCCGCGAGGAAGTGGACTCGGACGTCAAAGAGCAGATCATCATCGAGTACTACTCGCGCTAACCGCCGCGATCCGACCCATCCCGATAAAGGAGAAGAAACGCTTATGGCAGCAGTGGTCATGGAGGCGGTTACCCCGCGTATCGAGACCCTGGAACAGAGCGATGTCTACGGCAAGTTCGTCGTGGAGCCGCTGGAGCCTGGCTACGGCGTGACGCTCGGCAACTCGCTTCGGCGGGTGCTGCTCTCCTCCATCCAGGGCGCGGCAGTTACCGCGGTCAAGATCGAGGGCGTTCAGCACGAGTTCCAGACGATCCCGGGCCTGAAGGAAGACGCGACCGAACTCCTGCTCAACCTCAAGGGGCTGTTCGTTAAGGTGTACGACGACCGCGGCGAGGACGAAGAGGTAATCAGCTCGTTCTCGCGGGTCGACCCCGAGACCCGGGTCATCCGGATCGAGGCGCGGGGCGCAGGGCGTATCACGGGGGCGGACGTTATCTGCCCGCCGGACGTCGAAATCGCCAACCCGGATGCATACATCGCGACGATCTCCGAGGAGACCGGCTCCCTCTACATGGAGATGAAGGTGCAGCGCGGGCGCGGCTACGTGGTGCCCGAGCGGTCGGTCAACCGCACCGAGGTGATCGGGGAGATCCCCGTTCCCGCGGCGTTTGGCCCGATTCGCAAGGTGAACTACACCGTGGACCCGACCCGCGTGGGGAATCGCACCGACTTCGAGCGGCTGTCGCTTGAGATCACCACGAACGGCACGATCAAGCCGTCCGAGGCGCTCTCACAGGCGGCGCAGACGCTGTCCGAGTACTTCATGCGGTTCGTGGAGTTCCCCGGTGCGGGGGCGCGTCCCATCCTGGCTATGCCGATGGGAGCCTCTGCGGCGCCGGGCGGCACCATTGAGACCCGGATCGAGGAGCTGGACTTCTCGGTGCGCACCTACAACTGCCTGAAGAAGGCCAACATCCTGACGGTTGGCGAGCTGGCGCAGATTACCGAGGCGGACCTGATGAACATCCGCAACTTCGGTAAGAAGTCGCTCACCGAGGTCAAGGAGAAGTTGAACCAGCTCGGGCTGACCCTGAAGGACTCGGACGGCTCGCCGTACGTCGGCGGGGATGACGACGAGGACGAAGAGTAGTAGCAGCAGGCGTGACGTTTCGGGCGGCGGCAGCGGGGACATGCCGGCGCGGCGCCGCCCGCGAGGATAGAAGAAAACCATGCGACATCGTATTGGCGGCAGGCAGTTCGGCCTGCCCTCGGACCAGCGGCGCGCGCTCCTGAAGAGCCTGCTGCGTTCGCTGATCATTAACAAGCGGATCCAGACCACGGAGGCGCGCGCCAAGGACCTGCGCCCCGTGATTGAGAAGCTCATCACCCGGGCCAAGAACGACGACAGCGTTCATTCGCGCCGCATCGTCCGCACCTACATCGGCGGCAAGAGTGCGCAGGACGAGGACCTGGTGAAGGAGCTCTTTACCAACATCGCGCCGTTCTTCAAGGACCGGCCCGGCGGCTACACCCGCATGGCCAAGGTCGGCATCCGGCGCGGCGACGCCGCGCCCCTGGTGATCCTGGAGCTGGTCCAGGACTGAGAAGCTGACCGCTCCCCGTCTCTGCGCCGAAAGGCATAGGGGCGGGGGCGGGCGCCGACGCCGAGACATGCCCCGCTTCCGGCTGGTCCTGGAGTACGACGGAACCGACTTCTCGGGCTTCCAACTGCAGGGACAGGGGGAGCGCACCGTGCAGGGGGTTCTGGAGGCGGCCGTGGCGCGCCTGTCCGGCACGTTCACCCGGATACACGGCGCGGGCAGGACGGATGCCGGGGTCCACGCGCTCGGACAGGTGGCTCACTTCGATACGGAGTGGCGCGTGCCGGTGGAGCGCATGGAACGGGTGCTGAACGCCGCCCTGCCGGAGGACCTCCGGGTGAGGGAGGCCGGTCGGGTAGGGGAGCCGGGGTTCCATGCCCGGTTCAGCGCGACGTCCCGGCGCTACCGGTACGTCATCCTGAACCGGCCGGCGCCGTCCGCTCTGCTGGGGCGCTTCGCGCTGCACGTGCGCGATCCGCTGGATGTGGGGGCGATGCAGCGAGCGGCGGCCGAACTGGTCGGCGTACACGACTTCGCCGCCTTCGGTCAGCCGGATGCGCCGGGCAAGAGCACCGTGCGGCAGGTAACTCTGCTGGACGTGCGGCGGTGGAAGGACTGCGTCCTGGTCACCGTGGAGGGGAACGCGTTTCTGCGCCAGATGGTGCGCTCGTTCGTCGGTACGCTGCTCGCGGCGGGACGGGGGGCGCTAACGCCGGAGGGCGTTGGAGAGATACTGCGCAGCCGGGACCGGGCGCTTTGCCCGCCCGTTGCGGCGGCGCGGGGGCTTTGCCTGGTGCGCGTCCGGTACGACGGGACGCGCCTCCGCCGCGTGGACGGCGAACATACGGACGACGATTGACGATTAAGGATCTGGAGCGATGAAAACTTTTTCGGCCAAGCCGAGCGATATTACCCGCGACTGGCATGTGCTGGACGCCACGGGCAGGCCGGTCGGTCGGCTCGCCGCCGACGCGGCCCGCATCCTGCGCGGCAAGCACAAGCCCATCTTCACGCCGCACATGGACTGCGGCGATCACGTCATCATCATCAACGCAGAGCGCGCCATCTACACCGGCAACAACAAGGCCGCGGAGCCCATCTACCGGCACACGCTCTACCCGGGCGGTATCCGGCAGGTGCCGCGTGGCGAACTGCTGGAGAAGCGCCCTGAGTATGCGCTTTACCGCACCATCAAGGGCATGCTCCCGCACAACTCGCTGGGGGCGAAGATGCTCAAGAAGCTGCGCGTCTACAGCGGGCCGCAGCACCCGCATGAGGCGCAGGTGATCGGGGCGCAGAAGGCGAAGGCCGCCGCGAGCGGTCAGGAGGCGTAAGCAAAAGTGGCAGAGCAGACTCGATACTACGGCACCGGAAAGCGTAAGAACGCCATCGCCAAGGTCTGGCTGATGCCTGGCGACGGCACCATCACTGTCAACAAGAAGTCCACGGAAGAGTACTTCCACCGGGCTACGCTGGAGGCGCTGATCCGCCAGCCGTTCGTGGTGACCGACACCGAGGGGCGCTACGCCGTGATGTGCAAGGCGCTCGGCGGCGGCATCGCCGGTCAGGCGGGGGCGCTGCGCCATGGCATCTCCAAGGCGCTGGTGGAGGCGGAGCCGGACCTGCGGCCCGTGCTGCGCCGGGGCGGGTTCCTGACCCGTGACCCCCGCGTCAAGGAGTCCAAGAAGTACGGGCGCAAGCGCGCGCGCCGCGGCTTCCAGTTCTCCAAGCGCTAATTCCGACCAAAAAACAACCCTCTCCTGTAAAAACAGGGGAGGGTTTTTTCTTTTTGAAGCGAAAACTGGTACCGGCCGTCTATTCCGTTAGTCACCATGCGCCAATACTAAAGACTGTAATTCCTGAGATTGTCAATCCTGTCTGGCCACCCTGGTCGGACATTTCCCTTAAAGGAGGATGTCGCCGCGTGCCGACGCTAACCCCCTCATTTCGTCGCCTGACCGCCCTTCTCGGCGCGACGGCGCTAGTATCCGGTCTGGGAGGGCTGTCTGCCGCCCGCGCTCAGCAGGCTGAGCCGCCCGTCACTCCCCCGAATTCGACGCTGGACCTGACGCTCAACACGGGCGCTGCCACGGGCACCAAGACGGAGGCCCAGCCGGCCGGCGCTCCGGCGAAGAAGAGCCCGACGCCGACGCCCGCGCCGAAACAGGCCGCTCCGAAGAAGCCCGCGCGCTCTACGTCTACCCGGCTGACCACTCTGCCCTCCCGGCGCACCTCCGCGCCGCGCGGACAGGCGACCGCAACCGGCACGCCCCCCCCGCAGGTGGCGACGGGCCGCCTGGGGCGCGTGGTGCCCGAGTCCGCGACCCTGCGCGGTGGCCGCGAGGCGGATGCCCGGCCCCTTTCCATCGTGCCCCGGGGGACCAACCTGGCGGTGGTGCAGGAGACCGACACGCACTACGGCGTCCTGATGATCGACCAGACGGTCGGCTGGATTCCCAAGGCCTCCGTGGAACTGGTGGACTACCAGGTCGAGATCCAGTTCCCCGCGCAGCCCGAAGCGCCGGCGCAGCCCTCCCAGACGGACCCGCGGCAGCTCGCGGGCGATGTGGACGCGCGGATGGAGCCGCTCCTGCGTGAGGCGTTCTCCTATCTGGGTGTGCCCTATGTCTGGGCCGGGAACACCCGCCGTGGCCTGGACTGCTCCGGCTTCGTGAAGAACGTCTTCGCGACCTTTGGCGTCAACCTGCCGCGCCACTCGGGCGACCAGATCGTTAAGGGCCAGCCGGTCAACTCCACGGATGAGCTCAGGGCCGGCGACCGTCTGTACTTCGACATGAAGCGCTCCGGTCGTATCAGCCACTGCGGCATTTACATCGGCAATGGCTACTTCATCCATGCCTCCACCAACCAGAAGCAGGTGGGCGTGGATCGGCTGGACAAGGCAAACTACCGGAACGCCCTCGTGGCGGCCCGCCGCGACTTCGAGTAGTCGTTTCGGGCACGGGGGTGTAAACGAGCAGGGGGCGGACGCCCCTGCGTCCGCCCCCTGCTGTTTTGTTGGGGTGCCAGGTGTCACCGGTTGACCGCTTTCGGCGTCTAATAGGTGCAGTCCCACGTGTAAGGAGTCACCATGCAGTCCGCTGCTGAGTTGCGCCGCCGCGCGGATGCCGCTGTCCGGGCGGAGCGCTTCGCCGAAGCCGCCGAACTTTACACTCGTGAGGCCGCCATCTACCGCAAGAACGGCGACCTGAACGGGGCCAGGGTCGAGGAGCGCAAGGCTGACCGCTACCGCAGCGGCGTCCAGCTCTTCGCGCACCTCACGGGGACAAAGCGTCTTCCCGACGCCACGCCCAAAGTCGGTGCGCTGGCAAAGTGGGAGCCTGCGTACGGCTGCTATGTTGGTGCATTCATCGACCGGGACGAGCGCCTTGCGCCGCCGTTCCAGGACGAGAACCATCAGAAGCACTACCCCCCGGAGGCGTTCGCGGACCTGACACGCAAGAAGCACGCGTCGGTGTTCTGCTACTGCGCGTACGGTCGCCCGTTTCCGACGCGCTGGGTGGCGCATCTGCGCTCCTACGGCGTCGCGCCGCATATCGCCTGGGAGCCGAACCGCGGGCTCGACGAGGTGCAGGATGACGCCTATCTGCGGACGTTCGCGGACGCGTGCGCGCGTGCGCGTTGCCCCATCTTCCTGCGGTTCGCCTCCGAGATGAACGGCAACTGGACCCGCTACAGCGGCGACCCGCGCCGTTATAAGGAGAAGTGGGCGCTGGTCAAGCGTGTCATGGAGCGCTATGCGCCGAACGTCGCAATGGTCTGGTGCGTCAACTGCGTCCCCGAGACTCCAATTCCTGCGTACTACCCGGGGGACGATCTGGTGGACTGGGTGGGCGTCAACTTCTATGCCGTTCCCTTCTACGATAACGACCCCGGACGGCCCGGCCTGCACGAGAACCCGGCGGACAACCTGAAGTATGTGTACGCGCGCTACGCGGCGAAGAAGCCGATCATGGTGTGCGAGTTTGGAGCGTCGCACTACTCCACGGCGGACCGCAAGGACAGGCCGGAGTGGTCCGCGTCCCGGATCAAGCAGTTGTACTCTGCTCTGCCGCGTCTGTACCCCCGCGTCAAGGCCATCAACATCTTCGACTGCGACAACGTCACCTACGCCATGCCGGGCCGTCAGTTGAACAACTACTCGGTCACAGACTCCGACGAGGTGCTGGCAGCCTACCGCGAGGCCGTGGCGGATGCGTACTTCCTGAGCGAGGTGAAGAGCGGGGCGTCGTCGCCTGTGTCGATCGTGCCGGTGCCGGATGCCGGTCTGACCGTGCCCCGTGGTATACTGCGGGTGTCCGCCTGGGCGCGCTGTTATGCGGACCGGTTCAGCGTGACCTACTCGCTGGACGGGCGCGACCTCCACACCGCCCGGGAGCATGGCACGCGCGAGGCCGAGGTGAACCTGAACGGCCCGGCCGTCTGGAAGCTGACCGCGACGCTACGGGACGACAAGGGGCGCGTCGCCGCCCGCAAAGATTTCAGACTCAAGGTGGTGTGATGGCCATTCGATTCGGGGGACAGTCCCAGCAGCGCTGGGGCGACAACACGCTCAACACCAACGAGTTCATGCGCGACCTGCTGCTCATGGACATAAAGGGCGTGTCGCAGTCCACGGCGGCGGCGCGCAAGAAGGGCATGGTCGTGCTGGCGTTCTTTGACCCCGCCGACCCTGACTGCCAGAAGACGCTCCCCGTGTTGCAGCGGCTGGCGGATGCCTACAAGGAGAGCGGGAAGCTGACTGTGCTCGCCGTTTCCCAGGGCGACCCGGACGCTACCCGCGCCTTCGCCGAGCGCTACGGCATCACCTTCCCCCTGATGCCCGACACCGACAACTACTACACCCTTACCTACGGCGTCAGTGTGGTGCCGACCGTGTTTCTGGCGGACGGCGCCGGCATGGTGACCGCCAAGGTGCGCGGCCACAAGCCGGAAGCCCTGAACGGCATCTCGGCCCAGGTGGCGAAGTTCGCCGAGGTCGAGACGGTGGACATTCTCCAGGCGGCTTCCGTTTCTGCCGCTGCTGCCGCGGCCTGAGAGCTAGCGGCTCACTCCCGTGACCCCGTCCTCCCCGCCGCCGTCCTCTCCATCGCCGCCGCCCGCAAGCAGCGGCGGCGGTGGGAGCGGACTGCTGGCCGCGAAGAATCGGGGCGGCCTGATTGGCGCGCTGGCCTCGCTCGCGCTTCTGCTGATTAAGGTTGTGCCGGCGCTGTTCGGCCTGCTGACCAAGGGAAAACTCCTCCTCACGCTCGGCACCATGGGCGCCTACATCTGGGCGCTGGCGGCGGGCAACGGTCTGGGCTTCGGCGTCGGCATCGTTCTCCTGATCTTCATCCACGAACTCGGCCATGTCTGGGCGTCCCGCCGGCTCGGGCTGACGGTCCACGCACTCGTCTTCGTGCCGCTGATGGGGGCGTTCGTCAGTCATGACCGGGCGCGTACCGCGGCGGGAACGGCGTTCGTGGCACTGATGGGACCGGTGTTTGGCGGTGCAGCGGGCCTGCTCTGCTTCGCCCTGTATGCCGCCACGCGCCATGAGCTGTTCCTGCTCCTTGCGGCCCTGGACCTGCTGATGAACCTCTTCAACCTGGCGCCTATGGTCCCGCTGGATGGCAGCAAGATCGTGCCGCTGTTTCGCGACCCGCGCCGCCAGGCAGCGCTCGCGGCGCAGGATCCCTACTACCGGGTGACCGACGCCGAGCGCCGCGCTCTGCGCTCCGCCTTCTATGCCACCGTGATCGTGCTGAGCATTGCCACAGTGATTAGCTTCGCCCTCCTATCCGACGCGCGGCGCGCGTCGGATAGACACGAAGCCGCGGCGGCGGCGGCGCCCGACGTGCCCGCGCTCGATTAAGTTGCGGCTGTGGAAGCCGGAGGCGCGACGGCCACCTGTGCCTCAGGGTCGCCGCTCAGAAGGGTGTGGAGCGTGTGCCGGGCCTCCTCCGCCCGCGCGGCTGCCACGGATACCCCGCCCAAGTCGCCCCGCGTTTCGCGGTATCGCGCCAGCGCCGTGTACACCCGCAGGTCCGCGGTCAGGTCCTGGTAGCGCCGCCGCGCCGCCTCGTAGCGCGCCAGCAGCGTCTCCACGGCTTCCGGACTCTCCGCTGCTCCTGCCCGCAGGCAGGTCAGAAGCAGGGCCTCCTGCATTTTGAGGCGCAGCTCCGGCCGCTGCGCTGTGAGCGGGTCCTCCGCCAGACGTTCCAGGGT
>Ga0065721_10049017_pt1 | contig 51858 bp, 36 predicted proteins | sample Mesricmetagenome_FD_59108 | JGI IMG/M metagenome (GOLD analysis project Ga0065721, IMG submission 59108) | Mesophilic microbial community from rice straw/compost enrichment Sample: eDNA_1 v2 (version 2) | ecosystem: Engineered > Solid waste > Grass > Composting > Bioreactor | place: USA: Davis... | reverse complement strand
AGCCGAGGAAGCAGATCGCCGCGCCCGGCTCGCAGGCCGCGACAACGGGCTCGCCGACGTCCTCCTTCGCCATACCCGCCGGGCCATGGCTGCCCGGATAGATTTGCGTCGCGCCATTGTCGGCGGTGAACTCGGTTAGCGGCCAGATGATGTTGACCAGAAACTCATGCTCGCCCTTGGAGGCATTCCACATATCATGGTCGCGGTGCGGGAATTGGCGCACCTCTCCCGGATGTATCTCGATCGCTTGCGCGACATTGAGCTGGATGCGGTCGCAGGCCGGGCCGAGAATGTTCTGGGCCATGCCGAGGATCGTCGGTTCGAGCGCGAGATATTCGGCAAGCCGCGAGCGTTTGAGCAACCCGCCGAACCGCTTCGTACGATAGCCATAGAAGCGTCCCTGTCCGAAGGGAGTCGCACGGAAAACCGGGTCGAGGTCGGCATTGAACGCCTCGATCATCGCCCGCGGCAAGAGATCGGGAACGATGCAATATCCCTGGTCGATCATCATCGCGGCGAGCTCGTCTGCGCCGGGCCGGGTCACGCCGCCAGGTCCTCGGTGCCGGCAAGGTAGAGGGCCATCGGTTCATGGACGCCGCCCTGCTTGAGGCCTTCAATCGTCCGGTCGTCGATATGGATATGAAGGCCAGCGAGCATGCGACCATTCTCCCGCACCGGCCGTCCGAGCGGAGCGCATTGCCACCCGAAAGTCATGATCTGGCTGAACCAGGGAAATTCGGCGACCCCCGTATAGTCGGTGATGCCGTGCCGCAGCGCATGCTCGGCCAGCGCCGTCACGAGCTGATCGCGCACCGACCGTCGCTCGGCGGCACTCTGGTGCCGGTCGAGGCAGAAGCGCGTGATTTCCCGGACGCGGGGTCCGCTCGGCACTGGTCCGTCGCACAGATAGGGATAGAGGTCCCCGAGGATGTGCGGGCGATCGGTCGGCAGCAGGCGGGCGGAGGCCCGATGCCGGCCATTACGGTCGAGCAGGATCAGATATTCGGCGTCAGAATTATCGAACTGGTCGATCTCATATTCGCCTTCCAGCACGGGAAGGTCCCATCGCAACAGATCGATGAACACCTGTTTGCGGGCGGCGAACATGGCGCGCAAGGCGGCATGCTCGGGCGCGGCGGGCGCCCGGGTCGGACTATCGAGCATGGTGGCTCCTCGGCAAGATGATGTGGGCCAAGCACACCATCTTGCCGGGTCGCACGAAATCCTAAGAAATGAGGATGGTTCGTACGATTTCCGTTCGCGTCAATTCATGCGCCGCCAGTCGAAGATATCGCCGAAGCCGATCAGCCCGTCGAAGAGCGCGCATAGAATCAGCGCCTGACGGCAGTGCACATCGTAGCGCTCGCGAGCGATCTTGAGATGACGGATCACCGTGACTTCGCGGATGCCGAGAATGATGGCGATCTCACTTGCGGTCTTGCCCCGGGCTGACCAAAGAACGCATTCGCGTTGGCGCTCGCTGAGCACCGGACGGGATTTCGGCGGTGCGACACCGCTGATGTGCCGGGCGCGCGCCAATGCGAATGCACCGATGATTTCGGCGACATGGAACATCTCGCCGGGCAGATGCTTTTCCGGCCCGACGACGAAGGAGCAGCTACCGCTTGCCTCGCCAGGCAAATGACGGGGAACCGTGAAACCGTCGCCGATGCCATTTTCGCGGCCGACCATCAGCATCTGGTGATCGCCCTGCGTCAGGGTGATCAGGCTCGCAAGCTGCCGGCGCCACGCGAATCCCGTCATCGAGCGTTCGCCGGCGCGACGAATAGGATCAGCACCTCTCAGATCGAAACCGACATAAACCTTGGCCCATTCATCGGGATAATCGTGGACCAGCATTCCGTCCTGGACACTCGACCATCTGTCATAGGCAAGCGCGAAATGGTCGAACCCCATGCGCCGAGCGGCATGGGAAAGCGCGCCGTGAAGAAGATGATCATTTTCAGCACCTGCCACTTCGCAGGTCAATTCCTCCATAAGTCCAAACTGCATTCGTCAAGCTCGATCGCGGGTGCGCTCCCAATCCGCTATCCTCGCAGATCGCTCCCTATGTTCCGAAGGGCTGCTTCCCTTTCAACCCTCGGAAACGGTTGACCCAATATGCGAACCGCGGCCGCTCGACTGCGAGCTATCCCGCGGGCCAAATGCCGTTCCAAGCGGAGGCATTCCGCTTTCCGATCACCTCCTCCCCCCGCTGGCCGCGCTTGTCCTAGTTTCAATGAAGCGGCGTTTCGAAAAAATGGGCAAGGCCGATAACTGCCCCGCCCCGTCACCAGATGCTAGCCTCCAGTGCGACTGGAACCCGGCCGCTAAAATACGGCCGGGTGTCTCACATTGTCCGCGTCAGGGCGCGTAACTGATATTCGGAACGGGAGGTGTACTCATTCCCGTACCGAGATAATAGTCTGGCAGCGGCGACTGAACATAACCCTTGATCGTCATATGATTGCGATAGGCTGGGTTCTGCGCCATCGTGTAGAGCCTTGTGCTGCTCGGAATGTCAGTGGTGAAAATCACGAGCTCGTTCTGCTGGGATCCCATCGTCACGATCTCGGTTCGCCAGTCGCCCAGTATATCTCCGAAGAAGGCGGGATTCTTGCCCGCCGACGTCATGTCGACAGCATATTCGGCCTTATTCAGCGACAGCAGGCGCGGCACCCCTGTGCTGCTCGACGGGTTCTGATAGTCCCACTTCTCGAGCTTGTGATCGTTGAGCAGCTCGCTCAGCAGGTCACCGTCCCACCACAGCATTTGTGCTGCCCATGGGCTCAGATCCTTGTCCGCCTCGATCAGCACATTGTCGCCGCTGTAGAGCCCCGAATAGGGCGTCCAGACCTCGAAGCCCGGATAACGCGGATCGATATCGCCCACGATAACCCGGCCGACATCATAGGTTTCGGCCGGCGGCACGCTGTGGGACCAGATGAGGCTACCGTTGGTCGCGTCATAATAATATTCAAGCAGACCGTCGGGATGGTTCTGCTGCGCGCCGGCACCACGCATGCCGGAATGGGTCGGATTGAACTTGCCGATATAGAAGCGGTCGCCGTGACCCACGCCGGGCAGAATATATCGGATGGTCCCATTGCTCGTATTGAGCATGAAATTGCCGGTCGCCACTTCATCCTTCCCGTCGCCATCGACATCGATGATGCGCATCTGGTGCGATGCTTCCTGGTGCGTACCGTCGGGATTGCCGCCGCCATATGTCGCCTGATGCAGTGGCAACACCCAGTTTTCCGAAATCGTCGAACCACCACTCCAGGAATAGGAAACGAAAATGTCGTTGAATGTCTTGTCGGCGTTCCGGTTGCGACCCCAGAAGAAGATGTTCGGCGTCTGGCCATCGGCATAGCCGATACCGAGTTGGACTCCCATTGACCCCGCCTGGGCATAATAGTTCGTCGGAATCGCTTTCGAGGCCAGCATCGCGCCGGTCTCGCCATCGAGAATCGCAACGAACTGCTTATTCGGATCCGAATTGGTGAAGGTCGTTCCGTTGGGTAGAGTTACACCGCTGGCGATCTTCAGAACGACCTCGGCTTTGCCGTCCCCGTCGAGATCATAGACGGTGGCGCCGTCATACATGCCGACGCTGAGGGTCGCTGGCCCCGGTTTCACATTATAGATATTCTCGCTGCCCGGTCCCATATTGACCTGCCAGAGCCGAGTTCCATCCCGCTTATACGCCTCCAGATACTGCGGCCCTGCGCCCAGATCGCCGTTGGTCCCGGGAACCTCCGGGGCGAGACGGTCGATGACATAGTCATATTCGCCGTCGCCATCGAGATCCCCCACCCACGCGAACTTCGTGTAGTAGCCGGCAGCCGGTGGCGCCGAGATCGGGATGCGGACGATCGGATGATTGGGCCCGTTCGCCGCGAGGTCGAAGGCGCCGCTCGCTGCCTGCTCCTGCCCGTCGACGACCGGCCGAACGGTGTAACTATATGTTCCAGATGTGCCGTTTGTGGCGCCCGTGTCGGTGAAGTTGGTTCCTTCGGTGAGCGGTGAGCCGTTCAATTTGACTGGGGCATCGCCGTTGAACGACCGATAGACGTTGAAAGCGATATCGGGATCGTCAAGGGCCAGAAGCCGCCAACTGACGAATACCGATGAGGCGCTCTTTCTGACCGCGACCACACCGCGGCCCAGATTCTCCATAATCCGCGCTGATGTCGTCAATGGGCTTCCGCCCCCACTCGAGCCACTGCTCAACGAGGTTGGCGGTGTCGAGGGCACGGTGACGGGCGGTGCCGCGCCTCCTTCGTCCCCGCCGCATGACGACAATATGGCGGCAACCGGCAGAATGGCCGGCCAGCATAACGAGCGATAATTCGACCCAAAGCTCATAAGCGCTCCTCTCCTGATCATATTTTTATCCGTCGCGGCCCTCAGCGTTCGGAACGGCCGAAGCCCGCGCTCCCAAAATCTCGCGGCGGGAATTCGATCGGCGCTGCCCGCCTCGCACCGTGGCGAACCTCCTTGCATTTATTCAATATGTGATACAGAGTCCCACAGTAAGGGAAATTTGTGCGGGTCGCAATCAACTTCTGTCGAAGGACACCTGCGCGCAGCCGCCCGGGCCTAGCCTCGGTTGGCCGTGCCGCACACGTCCATTGGGGCACGTCAAATAGGATCAATCGATATCGGCCGACTGGCTCCGCCAGTTTCAACAACCAAGGGAATCGCTTCACGATGAAAATCACTGCCGCGCGCACGATCGTTACCTGTCCGGGACGCAACTTCGTGACGCTGAAGATCGAAACCGACCAAGGCGTTTATGGGATCGGGGACGCCACGCTCAACGGCCGCGAACTCTCGGTCGTCTCCTATCTCGATGATCATGTCATTCCCTGTCTGATCGGGATGGACCCGCGGCGGATCGAGGATATCTGGCAGTATTTCTATCGGGGCGCCTATTGGCGTCGCGGCCCCGTCACCATGTCCGCCATCTCGGCGGTCGATACGGCGCTCTGGGACATCAAGGCGAAGATGGCCAACATGCCGCTTCATGATCTGCTTGGTGGCAAGAGCCGCGATGGGGTGATGGTTTATGGTCACGCAAATGGCGGCGATATCGAGGAGACCGTCGAAGCGGTCGGCCACTATATCAACATGGGCTACAAAGCCATCCGCGCCCAGACTGGCGTTCCCGGGATCAAGGACGCCTACGGCGTCGGCCGCGGCAAACTCTTCTACGAACCCGCCGACGCGGCGCTCCCCAGCAACACCGTCTGGGACACGACAAAATATCTCAACCATGTTCCGAAGCTTTTCGAGAAGCTTCGCGAAACCTATGGTTTCGAGCATCACCTGCTGCATGACGGTCATCACCGGATGACGCCGCTCCAGGCGGCGCAACTCGGCAAGGAGCTCGAGCCCTACAAGCTCTTCTGGCTGGAAGATGCGACGCCTGCAGAGAATCAGGACGCCTTTCGCCTCATCCGGCAACACACGACGACGCCGCTCGCGGTGGGCGAAATCTTCAACACGATCTGGGATTGCAAAGACCTGATCCAGAACCAGCTCATCGACTTCATCCGGACGACGGTCGTGCGCGCCGGCGGCATTACGCATCTCCGCCGCATCGCCGATCTTGCCGCGCTGTATCAGATTCGGACCGGCAGCCATGGTGCGACCGACCTCTCGCCGGTCACAATGGGTGCGGCTCTTCACTTTGATAGCTGGGTGCCGAACTTCGGGATTCAGGAATATATGCGGCACAGCGAAGAGACCGACGCCGTTTTCCCGCATGCCTATCACTTCAAGGACGGCTTCCTCTTTCCGGGCGACGCGGTCGGGCACGGCGTCGATATCGATGAAGAGCTTGCCGCCAAATATCCGTACAAGCCGGCCTACCTGCCCGTCGCTCGGCTGGAAGACGGCACGATGTGGAACTGGTAAGGAGCGGGGTTGATGGCATCTCTCGAACGTCGCATCCTGCTTGCCCTTGCCCTGTCGCTGCCGGCCGCACCCGGCGCCGCAGCGAAGGACGCTTCGGCCGCCTTCGTCCTGGCAGGCCAGTCGAATATGTCGGGCCGGGGTTCACTCGAAGCACTCGAACCATCCGAGCGCAGCGAGGTGTCCGCGGTCGATCTCTATGGCAATGACGGCAAATGGAAGAAGGCGATCGAGCCAATCGACTCGGCTGCTGATCAGGTCGATATCGTGTCGGAGGACCACAGCGCGGCGGTCGGCCCGGGCCTGTTCTTCGCGCGCGCGATGAAGCCTACGGAAAAAACGCCGGTCGCCCTCATCCCGTGTGCCAAGGGGGGTTCTTCGATCGGCCGCTGGAAGCGCAGTCAAAAGCGCGATACGCTCTATGGCTCCTGCCTTGCCCGCATTCGCGAGGCGGACCGGCGCGTTGCCGGTATTCTGTGGTACCAGGGGGAAACCGACGCCGATCGCTCGGCTGACATCGCAGGTAAATGGTCGGAGCATTTTCGCGCGCTCGTGACCAGTTTTCGCCGCGACTTGGGGAATCCCCGCCTCCCTGTCGTTTTCGTGCAGATTGCCGAACGGCCAACGCGAAAGCCCGACCGGAATCTGTCGTGGAACATCGTCCAAGGCCAGCAAGCCGAGTTTACCCTCGGATGCACGGCAATGGTTTCAGCCGTCGGACTTGCGCGCAATCCGGACGAACTTCACCTGTCGACCACCGGCCAACGCGAGCTCGGCGCAAGTCTCGCCGCCGCGATGCAGCGCCTCATCGAGGACGGGTGTCGATGACTTTGAGACACTCTGCGGCGCTTGCTTGCGTGCTGCTCGCATCGGCGCCCCCCGCCGCAGCCAAGGATAGCGCTGCGGCGTCCTTCGATGTAGCGATCACCATCGACGATCTTCCGATCCATGGTGACCTGCCGCCGAATGAGACCCGCCTTGCGATCGCCCAGTCGGTCATCGCAACCCTCAAAAGGCATGGCGTTCGCGGCGTTTATGGCTTCGTCAACGCTGCGGGACTGGATCGCGAACCAAGCAGCGAATCCGTACTCGACGCCTGGCGCCGGGCTGGCCATCTCCTTGGCAACCATGGATATGCGCACCAGAATTTGGACAAGGCGCCCTCGATCGCCGATTGGGCTGTGGACGTCATAGCTGACGAACCCATCCTCGCTCGCTACATGCCGGGAAAAGACTGGCATTGGTATCGCTTCCCCAACCTTTCCGCGGGAAAGGTCCAGTCTACGCACCACGAGGCCGCGACGCTGCTTCGCTCGCGCGGCTACAGCGTCGCGAGCGTCAGCGTCGGGTTCGGCGACTGGTCCTATGGCGGCGCTTATGCGCGCTGCCTAAAAAGGGGCAACGCCGATGCCATTGCCGCGATGAAGGCCGATTATCTCGAAGGGGTCGACATCAGTCTCGCGCGAGCAAAACAGGCCTCGCAGCGGGTTTATGGTCGCCAAATACCTCAGACGGTGTTGCTTCACATTGGCGCCTGGACCGCCTTCACCCTGCCCGAGGTACTCGATCGGATCGAGGCTGCCGGCGGCAGATACGTCAGCTTGGCGGCTGCACAGCGCGACCCCGCTTATTCGGCCTCCGAAGTGCTGCTGGGCGGCGGCAGCGTGGTCGAGCGAACCGCCAGGTCGCGTTCAATCGATCTAGGCGATCTCCCAAAGCCGGCTTCTACAGCCGGCCTCAAACAGCTTTGCCGCTAGGATCAACTGCCAATCAATATTGACACTGACTCGCCAACGGGGCTTGCCGAAAGGGCGTTTCGCGGACGTGAGGCCGCGTCGGACCATTGAGGGGGAGGGGGAGCCTCAATTGCGCTCGCCCCTCGATATGTCTCGCCTATTTTCCGCTTCCGGTCACCGGCCCGTGGAAATCGACTTCGGTGATTGCGAGCGTCCATCCCGCCTCGACCTTGTCCGCTCCCGTGTCGCCGGCATTGCGCTTGCTATCGACTTCCTGAATCTTGGCGAACGCGTCCTGATCTCCGGTCTTTCCAACCTGAACGATGCGCACTTTCTTCCCGGTGGCCGCCGGAAATTCGATGCCGACATAGCCAAGGCTTCGGTCCGTCATCCCTTCCCAGACCTTCTTCCCGTCAATCTCGACACGCAGCGGGTAGCTTCGCGAGCGCCACCCAACCAGCTTGAAATCAATTGCGTTGAAAGTCTCCGGCTTGGCGAACTCATACTCGATCCAGGCCGTCGACGGCCTGCCGTCGCTCGCCCAATTCGTCACCTCATTGTCGTCGACCGAAAGCTGAGCGTCGCCCTCATTCGAAGGCGTCGCGGCTCGCGCAGGGAAATATGTCATCCGCTTCAGCGTATAGGTCGGCTCCTCGGGCGTCGGGCCTCGCGTCAGCAACGCGGGCTGGAAGTTTTCCGGGAAATCGCTCGAAAGACCGCCGGAAGGCGGAGCCACCGCGACGGTCGGAATTTCGATCACCGCATCCTTCAGCCCCGGGGCGCTCGCCCTGAGGCGAACGGTGCCCGACGCCGTCCCGGCACGCAGCAGCACGCGATTGACGCCATTTTCGACGGGGAGATCGCGGGACAAGATCATATTGTCCTCGTCGCGGGCGCGCCCCGGGTGGCGGGGATCATGTCCCGGAACCGGCTCGGCGCGCCGCGGCCGCCCCGAGCTGTCGCCTTGGGCAATGCCGCCGCGCCACTCCGCTGGCCCCTCGAGTTCGAAATGGATCTTGTCGTTCGCGATCGGAACGCGCCGTCCCTTCGAATCGACCACCTCGACATCGACGAGCGCGACGTCGGCGCCATCCATGATGAAGCCGCGCGGCGATGTACGCGGAGTGAGTTTGACCGCTGCCGGTTCGCCGACCGTCTCAAGCTGATATTCCGATTTCCGTCCGTCGGCATGGGTTGCGACGGCGCGCAAGGTGCCGGGCTCGAAGGCGATATTTTTCCAACTGAAGAGGAACCCGTCGCTCAGTTCGCCCTCGCCGAGCGAACGGCCGTTGAGGAACAATTCTACCTCCTTGCCGTTCGACACGACATGCATGTCCTTGCGCGTGCCGGCAGGATAGTTCCAATGGCCGATGATGTGCGTCGCCGGCGTTCTGCTGTCGACCCAGTCGTTCCACATCACCTTGTGGGCAAAGAAGCCCTCTTTCGGAATGCGGACGGCGTCGACCTCACCCGAACGGCGATAATTATTGTCGCCTCGATAATGGGTATTCGTGTCGGAAAAGACGATATTCACGCCGCCCGAACTCACCCGCGTCCCGGTGCCGGGACGCACGCGATAATATTCGTACCAGCGCTTCACATCCTCAATAGCATGGCTGTCCTGATTGCGATTGTTGTCGGGTTCGTCCTTGTGGAAGGGCGGCGAGAATGCATCCTGATAGGCGCGCGCTGCCTCATCACGCGAATATTCCATCGCCCACAGCGGATGTTTGGCGCTCTTGTTGATGTAGAGCATCTCACCGCCATATTCGGCGACCTTGCTGTCGAGCATTTCACGCGATCCAATGGCGCGTCCGCCATGCGGATCGTAGCGATCGCGAATGGCCTTCATCTCGGCCATATGCTCTTCGCTCACGCCCTTGTTGCCGCTCTCGAAGAAGATGATCGACGGGCTGTTCCGATTGTAGATGATCGCGTCGCGCATCAATTCGGTTCGCTGTGACCACCAGCGACCCTTCGCGTCCCTTTCGGAATCGCCCGCCGGCATCGCTTGCATAAGACCAACGCGATCCGCCGATTCGACGTCCTGCTTCGAAGGTGTAATGTGCATCCAGCGCACGAGATTGCCGCCGCTCTCCACCATCAATGCATTCGAAAAGTCGCTAATCCAGGGCGGAATCGAGACTCCCACCGCAGGCCATTCGTTCGACGTGCGCTGCGCATAGCCGTGAATCTGGATCACGCGCCCGTTGAGCTCGACCATCCCGTTCGCAAATTTGGTCTGGCGGAAGCCGGTAACCGTATCGACGCTGTCCAGCGCCGCGCCATTCTCGATCAGGCTCGTCGTCACGGTATAGAGATAACCATAGCCCCAACTCCAGAAGTGGAGATCGGAAAGCCGCTGGTCGGCCTTGAGAAGCGTCGTTTCCCCCGGCTTGATCGTCGCGGTCGGGCCATCGAAGCGGGCAACGACTTTGCCATCGCGGTCGCGCACCTCGACGCGGTAACCGATTTTCCTGGCCTGCTTGCTATCATTGCGGACCTGTGTTTCGGCGTGGACCGTCGCCGCGCGCCCCGGAAGATCGAAACTGTCGGCCCAGACATACTGACCGGTCGTCCCCAGTCCCGAGTAGAGCGGCAGAGTCTGATAAATCTCAGGGGTGAGATGCAACCGAACATTCTTCGTGATGCCGCCATAATTGACGTTGAAGTTGCGGTCGTTCCATTGAAACCCGCTATTGGTGGCGCGTTCCTTATAGCGCCAGTCATTATCGATACGCACGGCGATCACATTGGTGCCGGGCTTCAGATGCGACGTGACATCGGCGCCGAACGCCATGACGCCATTTTCCGAAAGAATGACCGATTTGCCGTTCACCCAGACTTCGGCAGCTTGGCGGACTCCCTCGAACTCCAGGAAGACCTTGCCGTGCTGGCGTGGCGGCAGCGTCAGCTTCTTTCGGTACCAGACGATCCCCGTCGAGAGGTCGCGGATGTCCCGCGAGAACGCTTCCTTCTCGTTGAACGCATTTGGCAGGGTCACCGCCTGCCAGCCACTGTCGTCGAAATCCTGCTCCGCGGCGCCGGGGGTATCGCCCGTCGTCATCCGCCAGTCGGGATTGAGATTGTATGTCTGCCGCTGCGAAGCGACGTAGCGCGAAGCGTCGTGCGCCTCTGCCGGCGCAGCCATGAGCGCAGCCGTGAGCAAGAGCCAATGACGTGCACGAAACATGTAAACCTCCCCATTGATGTTCGAAGCATTTTTGGCGGCCGCAGATAGGGCGGCGGCGCTTCTTTTCGCGCCGTTCATTGACCAACAAAAACCGATTAGCAAGACCAAATATTGAATTGATAGGTCAATATGTGGGATGATAGTAAGATGACAGGCTGACCCCCGCTCGCTCGGTCAGAATTTGAGGCCGGGCATCGGGTACCTCGATCTCCAGTCGGAGCCGGTCAACCGCAACATCTTCGGCATCGCGCACCCAGAGCCCCCATGCCGGGGTCGGGCCAAACATGCTCGGCTCCGGATAAGCGCCGGGATACAGCGGAATAGGCCCGCGGCTCGGCTGCCCGCCCCCTTCATATGCCAGCCGGACATTGCTGAGACGGACATCGCGTATCGGCGCGTTTGGCAGCCCCGCGATCGTTGCGGCGAAGCGGGGATCGACACCGGTAGCCTCGATGTCGGTGATACGAATTCCTCGAAGAGCCCCAATCCCGGTCCCCGGTGGTCCGCGGCGCCGGTCGCCCAGACGTAAGAAAAGCGGAGCGCTCGTAACCTCACGCATCGTAACTCCGGATATGTCGACGTCTTCGAGCGTGCCGCCATCGACCGTTTCAAGCGCAAGACCGCGCGATCGCTCGAACCGGCAGTCGCGAATTCGGATGCCCCGAAATCCGCCGTTGGATTCGGTGCCGAGCTTGATCCGACCCGTCACACGATCGCGGTCGGGTGCGATTAGCTGGGTGCGTCCGAAGCGGCCATCGAGCATTGTCCCGGCATCATAGCCGGAGACGAGACAATCCTCGATGAGCACATCCTCCGTCGGCACGGCCGCGCCCAGCGCGAGCGAGCTTTTGAGGACGATCGCATCATCATTCGGCGTGTTCACGCGGCATCGACGCACGCGGGCGCCCCGAACGCAGTCGAGATCGATGCCATCGCGTTCGGTGTCGATCGAAAGCCCTTCGATTTCCATGTCGCGAACGCCGGTAGCGAGGATTGCGAAATGCCCGCCCTTTTCAATGGTAAAGTCGCGTAGCACCACATTGCGGCAATCCTTTAATGCGATGGCCTTGTTGCCTTGCCCTGCCATCGCGGCCTCGTCAGGCTCTAGCTCGCCAATTTCGGCCTCCGAAAGATCCGTCATCGAAAGGGGTCGTTCGCCAGTTTCCTGCGCCCATCGAGCGCCTGGCCCGTCACGCGTCAGCCCCGTGCCTTCGATCCGGCCACGACCGATGATCGCCACGTCGCGCAAGCCGACGCCCGAGATCAGGCTATTGCGCCAATGACTGTGCCCGAAATCCTGATAGCGCACCGCCGCGTCTCGCTCGGGAAGGTCGTATCGACCCTCGTGCCTCCGTGGATCAGCCGCCTCGACGACCGCTCCCTCGCAGAGAAGCAGCGTGACGCCACTTGCCAGGTGGATCGAGAAACAAAGATAGCGCCCCGGCGGAACGATGACCGTCCCGCCTCGCTCGCCGGCTGCGGCCACGGCGGCATTGAAGGCCGCCGTATCGAGCACGCGCCCGTCACCGCGCGCGCCAAATTGCCGCACATCGAAGACCCTATCCTCATCCTGCGACACCAAGGAACTCCCTGCGACCTTCGCCTGCATCGCGGGTCAGGCCGCAGCAGCGATGTGCACGAGATTCCGATCGATGTCCCCGATGCGGGTCGTGCCGGTCAGCGCCATGGCAACCTTCATTTCGGCGCGGACAAGCTCAAGCATATGTTCGATGGCGGGCTCGCCGCCTGCCGCCAGGGCATAGGCCCATGGCCGCCCCAGCAGAACGCCATCGGCGCCAAGCGCGAGCATGCGCACGACATCGAGTCCAGAGCGTATCCCGCCATCGGCGAGGATCGTCGTTGCACCGGAAACGGCGTCAGCGATGAGTGGCAAGGCACGCGCACTCGACAGGGCTCCATCGAGTTGCCGGCCCCCATGGTTGGACACGACGATTCCGTCGACACCGACCGTCGCAGCAGTTCGCGCATCCTGCGGATCGAGAATTCCCTTGATCACGATCGAGCCCTTCCACTGCGAACGGATCCAGTCGATGTCGTCCCAACCGACCCGCGGTTCGAAATTGCCACGCATCCACGCGAAGAAATCTTCAAGCCCCGTCTTCTCCCCCAGCACCGGCGCGACATTGCCAAGCGCGTGCGGACGCCCGCGAACCCCAACATCCCATGCCCAGGCCGGACGAAGCATCGCCTGTCCGGCGCGGCGTAGCATGCCCTTCACTCCCGGCGCCCCGGCAAGGCCTGATCGATAATCACGGTAGCGCGTGCCCGGAACAGGCATGTCTACCGTAAACATCAGCGTGGGGCAGCCGATCTCGGCGGCTTTGGCAAGAAGGTCGATCATGAATGCGCGATCGCGGATCATGTAGAGCTGAAACCAGAATGGGCGCGAGGATGCCCTAGCGACTTCGGCAAGCGGACAAGCCGAAACCGTGGACAGGGTGAAGGCAACGCCCGCCCGCTCGGCAGCCCGCACTGCCTGGCATTCACCGCGACGCGCATTCATACCGGCAAGCCCAATGGGAGCGAGCGCGACCGGCATCGAAAAGGGCTGGCCGAACAGCGTAGTCGACAGGTCAATTTCCGAGACGTCGCACAAGATTCTCTGGCGTAGCGCGATCTCTTCCAGATCCGCTACGTTACGCCGAAGCGTGACCTCAGCATAGGATCCACCGTCGATATACTCGAAAAGGAATTTTGGCAGACGCGCCCGAGCGCGCTCGCGATAATCGACAACCGAAGCGGCTTTCACTCAAGCACCCCATTTCCTAGCGAATGAATTTAATTTCCACATGTTGGAATAATGGACTACATAGTTCATATATAGTCCGGCGGCGGCGTGCAAGAGAGCGCGCCAAAACTACAGCCTGGTCGGCCGATGGATATGGTCCTGCTTCCCGCCGAGCGGCCTGACGAATTGGCCTTGGTCTGCCGTGCCTGATATGATCGAGGCCAACGCTTTTCCGGGACCAACCCCTTGGATCACGAGGAGACGAACATGTTGCATCTGATAGTTTCAGCAGCGCTGGCGGCGACCGCTCCTGCTGGCCCGGCTGACGCCGAAACCTACATCCCATTTCCGCAGACCGGCTTCAGAAGCTGGGATGCCCCCGACGACCGCACTCTTCTCATCGTCGATCAGCAGCGACGCTGGTATCGCGTTGAGCTGATGCAGGCTTGCACCAGCCTTCCTTATAGCTACCAGGTCAAATTCGAGAGCCGCACGCCCGGGCGCTTCGACCGAACGTCGACCGTGTCGGCCGATGGCCAGACCTGTTCCGTCAGTCGAATCGTCCGTATCGAAGCCCCCGAAGGCGTGCGGCAGAAAAAAGAGAAAAGCTAGAAAGGCCTGATCTCAGCGCCGTACATCGAGTTCGCCGCCCAAAAAGGCTTCGATGTCAGCCTGACCGAACAGGCTCGCGTCGCCGGGCAACGAGTGCTTTAGCGCGGCTAGGGCAAGACCTGATCGCGCCACGGCTTCAAGATCGCCGTTCTGCCACAGCAACGCATGCAAAGCACCGGCAGCGAAGGCGTCGCCGGCACCGATCCGATCGACGATCCCGGAGACGCTCACCTCGCCCGTCTGCGCCTCGCCGCTCGGCGTATCGATCCGGGCCGAGAGTCGGTGACAATCGGCATCGACGACATGACGAGCTGTCGACGCAATCAGCTTCAGGTTTGGAAAGGCCTCGAAAGCTGCCAACGCCGCTTCACGACGGCGGCTCGTTCCCGCGCCGCTAAAATCGCGCCCGAGAAGCAGAGCGACGTCGCGGTGATTGCCGAACAATATGTCGGCCATCGAAATCAAATCGGTGAGAATGGCGCGCGGATCGCTGTCCCATGCGCTCCATAGGCGTTCGCGATAGTTGCCGTCGAAAATGAGGGTAATGTTTCGGTCCCTGGCGGCCCGCGCCGCAGCAAGCGCGAGATCGGCGGAACGCCGCCCGAGTGCAGGCGTGATGCCTGAGAGATGAAGGTGGGTTATGTCGTCAAGAACCACACTCCAGTCGATGTCAGAAGCCTCAGTGAGAGCAAAGCTGCTCTCCGCGCGGTCATAGACCACCTCTGAGGCGCGAAGACCCGCGCCAGGTGTCAGAAAATAGAGACCCATGCGGCCCGGCGACTTTGCGACATGGCGGCAATCGACGCCGGCACTACGCAAGCTACCGATTGCGCGCTGGCCGAGTGCATTGTCTGATACGCGGCTGATCATGCACACGTCATGCGCCAGGCTTGCAAGCCCGATCGCGACATTGGCTTCGGCTCCGCCGACGAACAGGTCAAGCGAAGCCGCCTGCTTGAGCAGCTGCCGTTCAGGTGGCGACAGCCTGATCAGAAGTTCGCCTAAAACGGCAAGCCGCGGGGTGCCGACCGCATGATCCTGGGCCATGATCAGCGTGCCAACCAGCCGCCATCGACAGCGAGAACATGACCGTTCACATAGTCGGCGGCAGCGGAAGCGAGAAAGACCGCCGCGCCCCCCATATCCTCGGGCGTGCCCCAGCGTTCGGCAGGGATGCGATCCAGGATCGCCCGACTGCGGTCTGCATCCCCCCGAAGCTGAGCGGTATTGTCGGTCGCGATATAGCCAGGAGCGATCGCATTGACGTTGATGCCGTTCGCCGCCCACTCATTGGCGAGCAACCGCGTTATGCCGGCAACGCCCGATTTGGAGGCCGTATAGCTCGGAACGCGAATGCCGCCCTGGAAGCTCAGCATCGAGGCGATGTTGATGATCTTGCCGCGCCCGCGCGCGATCATATAGCGCCCCACCGCTTGCGACATGAAGAAGACGGTCTTGAGATTGATGTTCATGACATCGTCCCAGTCCTGCTCGCTAAAGTCGATAGCGTCTTCACGGCGGATGATCCCGGCGTTGTTCACGAGGATGCCGATGCTGCCGAGACGCGAAAAGACTTCGTCGACAACCTCCTTGATCGGCTCGATCGAAAGCAGATTGGCCTCGACATATTCGACCCGGCGACCGAGCGCTGACGCCTTGGCGATCGTCTCGTCGGGCGTGAGGTGCCCGACCAGCGCCAGATCGGCGCCGGCTTCGGCGAGCGCAAGTGCGATACCCTGCCCTATGCCGGTATTCGCGCCGGTCACCAGCGCGACCTTACCAGTGAGATCGAAGGCCTTGGTCATGGAAAACTCCTGGCTTCCTACGGCGGGAAGCGATTGCGATTGGATTGAAGGAAACGCGCGAACTCGCTCAGGCGAGCTGACAGATGTCGAGGACGTTCATGTCGGTATAATCCTGATTCTCGCCCGCCATCGCCCAGATGAAGGCATAGGATTTGGTGCCCACGCCCATGTGGATCGACCAGGGCGGCGAGATTACCGCTTCCTCATTCTGCATCACGATGTGGCGCGTCGCCTCGCCCTCGCCCATGAAGTGCATCACGCGGTCGGTGTCGACATTGTCGAGTTCGAAATAGAAATAGATCTCGCTGCGGCGCTCGTGGATATGCGGCGGCATCGTGTTCCAGACGCTGCCTTCCTTGAGCACGGTCAGGCCCATGACGAGCTGCGCGCTGTCGCACACGCCGGGAATGACGAGCTGGAAGATCGTGCGCTCGTTCGATTCGGCGAGGCTGCCGCGGTCGAGCGCATTGGCGTCGGCGATACCGAGCTTGCGCGTCGTGAACGCCTTGTGCGCCGGGCACGACGCCAGATAGTAACGCGCGCCCTGACCCGCGAAGGTAACGTCCTTCGCGCCCATCGTCACATAGAGACAGTCCTTGTTGCCGAGCGTGAAGCTCTCGCCATCGACCGTGACGGTGCCTTCCACCGACGAAACGTTGACGATCGCAAGTTCGCGGCGTTCGAGGAAGGGGTGGCCCGCGGCCGACGGCGGTTCGGTCTGCACCGGCAGCTTGACGGGCGCGCCGCCCACCGCGACGCCGCCGATCACGAAGCGGTCGGCATGGGTGTAATTGAGGACGCACTCGCCCTCGCGGAACAGGTTCTGGATGAGGTAGCGATCGCGCAGCTCGGCATTCGACACCTCCTCCATCATCACGGGGTGGGTGGCGTAATAGGTGCGATCGAACATATGCTTGAACTCCTGATTGTCTAGACGATGCGGGGCGATGAGCTGCTTGCCCCGCATCGTAGCACTCGGATTAGATGGTAGCTCGCAGAACGATCCCGATCCTCCGATCGAAGATGTTGGAGGCCCGGGGGCGGTCCTTGAAACCGAAGTAGCTGTCGAGCCGGGCCCGCGTCAGGTTGCTCGCGTCGATCGAGAGATCGAGATGGTCGTTAAAGCGATAGCCGATCGATGCGTCGAGCGTTCCAAATGATTTGTTGAACACCGGAAGGGCGCCGGCACCTCCGCCCTGCGCAGTCTCGAGGAAATCATCGCGCCAGTTATATGCGACACGCGCACGGAACTTACCCTTCTCATAGAAGAGAACCCCGTTCGCGCTGTGCTTGGAAAGGCCGGTCAGCGGCAGCGTCGTACCGATGACGGGGCCGGGGACCTTACTATCGACATAGGTATAATTGGCTTGAATCCCGAAGCCCGAAAGCAGGCCCGGCAGGAAGTCGAAAAAGGTCTGACCGCCGATCTCGAATCCTTTGATCGTGCCATTGTCGCCATTCTGCGGCCGCGACACGCGCGCGGTCGTATAGGTTGGGAAATCAGGCAGGCTGACCGGCTCGGTATCGTTGACGACCACCTGAATGAAGCCATCGACCTTCTTGTAGAAGCCCGCCGCATAGACATAAGCGCTCGGCGAGAGATAATATTCGAGCGAGAGATCGAACGATTTCGATCGGAGCGGCTTGAGGTCCGGGTTGCCCGCCTTCCCTTGCAGGCCCTGCGTGCCGACAGTCAGCGTCAGATTCGGCGAAAGATCCGCGAAGCTCGGCCGAGTGAGTTGCTTTGCCGCAGCGAAACGGAGGAAGAGATCCTCGGTAAGCTTCGCGCGGAGATTGAAGCTCGGCAAGAAGCTTTCATAATTATTGTCCTGGTCGATGGGCACCGTCGTTCCATCAGCCCCGGAACGAAAGCCGACCACGCCGAGCTTCGTCTTGACCCAGCGTCCGCCGATATTGCCGTCGATCGCGAGCCCGCCCAAATTCAAATCGAAGTTCGCCTGGCCATAGATGGCGAAGGTCTTCTCCGATTGCGAATAGGTGTTGATCGCGTCGAACTGCGGCTCGCACACGGTAGCGCCGAATGCCGCGCATTGTGCGGCGGTGTCGCGCGCAAGTCCGAAAGGAGCAATCGGAAGCCCCGTCAGATTCGGAATGTCCGTGCCGCCGAAATAATCGTCGTTGAACAATTCGCCGGTCATTCCTCCCGGCAATGCCGTAATCGGCACAGCCTCGGCACCCGGCAGGAAATTGACGGTGCCGCGTTGGCGGAAAACGCCGCGATCCGCGTAGCGCGTGCCTAGCTGGACGCTTTTCAGAGGGCCGTCGAACGCATATTCGAATTCGGCGAACGCGGCCGTGCTGTCGCCTTCGAGCCGCTCGTGATTCTTGTTGGCATCGATGTAATAATAGCTCGCCGGATCGGCGGAAGCTCCGGTCAGCAGCAGCGTCGGGATGCCCGTCGTGGTATCGAGGAAGAGGGTCGGCCCGCCCGGAACTTCACTCGTCCGGAACCGCGAATTGCCGATGCGCAGCGAACTTTCATAGCTGTCCGCGGTCGATTCCGTTCGCGCGATGTCCGCCCGGACCTTCAGCTTATCGGTCGGCATCCAATTGAAGCCGCCCGCGATTTGCCACGTCTCGGCGAAGCGGTCGGTCGCAACGGCATTGTTTGTAAAGCTGACGTTCCGGAAGGTCGCCGACTGGACGACGTTGGGATTGTCCGGCGAATAGCTGATTTCGGAACCCGGCTCGCGGGGCATGCCCGAAGCAGGCCGGTTGGCGAAATACCCATAGGCGTCCTGCTTGAAATCATATTTGTTGTAGATGCCCTCGGCATAGAATTCGAGCGATGACGAAGGCTTCCACTGAAGCATGCCGTTGAACGAGAGCCGCTTGCGCTCGGACGTGAAGATATTGTTGCCCCCGCCGTTGGGGACAATGACCAGATCGTCTGCATCGGCGCCCGCCGCGGGCGGCTTGGTCCCTGGAAACACGCCATCGCCATCGAAATCCGCGAAGTCATAGCGCTCGAGAAATGGCTCGACGCTCGCCCCGTCCTGACGGTTCGCAGACTCCAGATAGGCGGCGCCCACCAGCACGCCGATCTCGCCGATGCCGGTGTCGAAGCGGTTTCCGACAAGACCCGTGAACTGCGGTCGCACCCGGTCGACGAGATCATAGTGATTCATGCGCATGCTCACGGTCGCCACCGGGTCGGTGAAATCGAGCGGCTTGCGCGTCTTGAGGTTGATCACCCCGCCTAGCCCACCTTCGATCAGCACGGCCGAAGGATTCTTGTAGACGTCGACGCCCGCGAGGATTTCCGAGGGAACCTCCTCGAGCGACAGATCGCGACCCGTATCGCTGAATATCTCGCGCCCGTTGAGCAGGGTCTTGACCTGACTAAGGCCCCGAATGGCGACACCGCGCCCTTCGCCATTGCGGCGCGATATCTGAACGCCGGGAATGCGCTGCACCGCTTCAGCGATGCTGTTGTCTGGTAGTTTTCCGATATCCTCGGCTACGATGGCATCGACAATCTGGTCGGCATTGCGCTTCTGATTCTGCGCGCTTTGAAGGCTTGCGCGAAAGCCGGTGACCACGATTTCCTCGCCCTGCTGTTCGGGCGCAGGCGCATCCGTGGGGTCGACCGTCTGCGCGAGCACCGGGGTCCCGATGCAAGTGGCCAAGCAAAACCCCAATACGGTCGCCGAGGCTCGCTGCTGGAAAATGGGTCGCATGATCATTCCTCTCTCCTCGGCGCGGGTCCCGCGCGCGCTGTAACCGAACTCCCGCCCCCGGATCCGCAGCGAGGCCCGAATAGCGGAATGCCAGCGTTGGCACAATAACTTATTAGGATGATGTCTTATAATGTAGGATAGGTGCTCGCGGAGTGAGCGACATCGCTGCTCGGCGAGCACGTCGCGCAGCGTAAAATGCCGAAGGTTCAGCGGGTCATGTCGAGAACGAAGGCGCCCACTAATGGCTCGTTCGTGTCCGTATCGAGCCGGTACGAAGGATCTTCAGGACGCCAGCCCTTCGTAGGACGTCCGAGCACTGACGAGAGCAGCCGCAACCGATCGGGTTCCCCCGCCGAAAAATTGATATAGCCATTCTCGCGGACGCGCAGCCCTTTCCCGCCTGCCTCGGTCACGCGCGCCCAGCGGATCGACTTCATTCCATCCTCACGACCCAATGCCTGGTTCCAGACGCCCAGCATGGGGGCTCGTTTCTCATTGGGGAATGCGTCGAGCGGCCCAAGGCCGAGCCAGCGGAGGTGGTCCAGACCGGGCGCGAGTTGAAGCTCGATCCCCGCATAGGGTAGCCATTTCGCCTGAACCTTCGGGCGAATGGAATATCGAACATGGAGCTCACCGGTCGGCCGCACCTCATAATGATAAGCAACCGAGAAGCGGTTCTTCGCGTCGACGACATATTCGACATCAGCGTCGATCAAGACGGCTTCACCTTTCTGGTCGACCTTCCACCGGCTGACATTCGCTCGGTATGCGTTGAGATCGGGCAGATCCTCGAAGCCACCTTCCGACTTGATGATGATACGCTCGCTCGCGTTCATCGGTCGCCAGATCGTCGGCTTTGTCCCGATCAGGCGCGGCTCCCCAGCAAAAGCGGCGGAAGCGAGCAGGCCGGTGCGCGGATCGAAGCCATATTGCGCCTCGCCGACGCGAACTGACAGTCGATCGCCATCGGTTTCGACAACCGGCCGCGCCATCGTCGAGGCGGGAGCAGGGGGTGCAAGGCTGCGAACGAGTTCGACCGAACGCTCGCCAATATCGCTGCCGTCGGCACGGAGGAAGCGCAGACGAAGACCGTAAAAGGTCTCGGACTTGGCTTCGCCCAGTGCTGTCAGCGGGATCTCCAGCCACGACTGAGTATGCGGGCGCCCCGTGATCGACGTGGTGCCACTCGCGAGCGGACGATCCTCCTCCACCAGCGTCCAGCCGATCTGGATCTTGTCGAGATCGGTAAAGTCATAGTCGTTCTGGATCGGCACCCGCACACTCGGCTGGCCGGGCACAACTTCCGCTTTCTCGATTACAGGATAGACTGGCGCGTAAACCGCTTTCGCTTCCCAATAATCTCGGGTCGGATTGCGATAGGCGTCGGTAATGCCGTCGAAACCATCGTCGGTAAGCTCAAGATAGCTTTCTTCGCTGCCGTCGGGCCGGCGGCGCTTGAGCTTGAGCGCCTGGTCCGCCCACAGCCAGATCGCACCTCCCGCGCCCGCAGGATGACGAGTCAGCGCCTTCCAGCGCTCATCCATACCGCCGAACCCCTCGTTACCGAACGCGTGCGACCATTCGGTGCTGATAATCGGACGATCGGCCTTGGCGCCCAGTTCGTCATATTTTGCGGCGGTCCAATAATGCGGCGACAGGATGTCGATTTCGGGCGGGAGCCAGGTCTCGGCGCGCCAAGGCATCAGCAGTGGTCTCGTGGGATCGAGTCCTTTGACCATCCGAAGCGAGGCGAGGTGCAGAGTCGTCATCGGATCTTCGTTGCCCACCGTCCATATGATGATCGACGGATGGTTGATGTCCCGCTCGACGGTCTGATAGTTGCGCAGCATTGCGGCACCGGCATAGACCGGGTCGTTCATATGGTTGCCCCCATATCCGTAGGATATCTCATTGCTGAGATACATTCCCATTTCGTCGGCGAGGTCGATAAATCCCTTCGCGGGCGGATAATGAGCGAGGCGAATATAGTTGATGTTCGCGGCCTTCATCAGCTCGATGTCCTGGCGCCACTGCGCCGGCGTTGTCGCACGGCCAGTGTCGGGATGTTCATCGTGGCGATTGACGCCGCGCAATTTGATGGCCTGCCCATTGACGCGTAGCACGCCGCCGGCGGTCGATATCTCACGAAAGCCGACGCGCACGCTGCGCGAATGCGTGACACGGCCTCCGTTAACCAGTTCGACCGAAAGGCGATAGAGATTCGGCGTCTCGGCTGTCCACTGCAATGGCTTTTCGACATGCAATGTCGCGATGGTTTCACGGCCAGTACCAAGATGAGCTTCGACCGGGACGTCCTGCGCCTTCACAAGTTTGCCAGCGGCATCGAAGAGCGAGAGACGTACATTATAGCCCTCCCCGCCCGGATACATGAAATTGCCCGGCGGGATCTTCTTGTTGGTGTCAGCGATCATCACCCGGACGCGCAAGTCGGCATCGCGATACTCGTGATCGAAATCGGTTGTCGCCTCGACGCGATCGATCCAGCGGTCGGAGGGCATAGATTCGAGCGTGACGTTCCGATAGATGCCGCCGATCGTCCAGTCGTCGTTGGTATCGAATTGATAATCGGGCTGAGTCTGGCGCACGCGAACGGCGAGCAGATTTTCTCCCCCGATCTTGGCAGCGCGGCTGATATCGAACGATGCCTCGGTGAAGCCGCTATCATGCCGGCCGAGGTGCTTACCGTTCAGCCACACCTCGGCCGACGACCACACGCCTTCAAAGTGAAGAAGAAGCCGCCTTCCTTTCCACTCCTGCGGAATGGAGAACTGGTGCCGGTAAAACCCCTCGCTCGCATCGCCCTTGAAGCTCTTATACTGTGGCTTCTCATAGCCGAGCATCGCCCAATTGGAGGGCACCGGGGTCGGCCTGAATTGCGCCGCATCAAAAGATGGAAGCTGGAATCCCTTCATCTCTTCCGCATCGGCGGGCGTCGGCGCGAGAGCGAACTGCCAGTTTCCATTGAGCGAACGCAGCGTATCGGACGCGGCTGCTGAGGAGGCATCCTTCTCTTTTGCCTGCGCTGAGGCTGGCAGCATGGGAGCGGCCACGGCCAAAAGTAGGAGCGCACCGAGGCGCCTCAGCTTGCAGAACATTCCTCTCTCCACTTCCCTTGATATCGGATATCGGATTGCCGGATATCGGCCGGCGGGCCTTGCGCTCTAGATTCGCGCGCGTTCAAAACGCGGCGACAAGAGATGCACGACGGCGAGCGCCACAAAATAGGCGACAGCCGCCACGGCGAACAACACCTTGTAATTGTCGGGATTCGCGTCGAGCACCCAGCCCGTCGCCTTCGCCATCAGCATCCCACCGATCGCACCCACGGTGCCGCCGATGCCGATCACCGAACCCACAGCACCGCGTGGAAAGGTGTCGGAAGGGAGCGCATAAAGGTTCGCCGAGAAGGCTTGATGCCCCGCGGTAGCGAGACCGATGATGAGAACGGCGACCCAGACATTATCGATCTGCTGCGCGAAGAAGATCGGCGCGACAGCACAGGCACAAAGGAACATCGTCGTCTTGCGCGCGCTATTGGCCGATTGTCCTGCCTTCATCATGCGTGACGATGCCCAGCCGCCAGCCACCGAGCCGATATCGGAGATCAGATAGATTGCCGCCAGGGGCAAACCAAAGGTCAGAAGGTTGAGATCATAGCGCTCGAGCAAATAGCCCGGCAGCCAGAACAGGAAAAACCACCAGATCGGATCGATGCAAAACCGGCCAAGCGCATAGGCCCAGGTTTCGCGCCGCGTGAGCACCGCGCCATAACCCATCGGCGTGACCGGATCCGCAGGATCCTGTTCGATCCAGGCGAGTTCCGCTTCGGACACTTTCCCATGCTCGCGCGGCCGGCGGTACATCTTGAGCCAGAAAATGAGCCAGATGAAGGCCAGAAGTCCGGTGATGACGAAGGCAGCCCGCCATCCCCATGTGATGACGATCAGTGGAACCAACAACGGAGTGATGATCGCCCCGATATTTGCCCCAGCATTGAAAACGCCGATCGCAAACGCGCGCTCCTTTGCCGGGAACCATTCGGTAACGGCCTTGATCCCGGCCGGGAAATTGCCGGATTCACCGATGCCGAGCCCGAAGCGCGCGAGCGCGAACTGCGTCACGGAATACGCACCGCCATGCGCGATATGGGCGAGTTGCCAAATGACAAAGGCAACCGCATAGCCGAGCCGGGCCCCGATGATGTCGACGACCTTGCCAAATCCAATATAGCCGATCGCATAGGCGACCTGGAACCAAAAGATCACATTCGCGAAATCGGATTCCGTCCAGCCCATGTCTTCGGAGATCGGAGCTTTCAGCACGCCGATCATCTGACGGTCGACATAGTTTATAACCGTCGCGGCGAAAAGCAGCGCCACGATACCCCACCGATAGCGACCCGCGCGCGCGACAGCAGTCTCGATTTGTTGACCCGCTTGCATCCCTCTCCCCAATTCCTCTCTTGCAGCGCGGCTCCCTGCCGTTCGCTGCGGTTGCCTAACTCCGCGAGCTACAAGGTTACCCCGCGCTTCCAGATGCCGATCGCCCGCTCGTCATTCGTTTCGTTCCGAGCCGGCTTCCCGCTCGCGACCTCGATAATACGGTCGAGCAGTGCTTCCGCTGTATGGTCGATGCCCTCAAACAGCACTCGTCCCCCGTCGAAGTCGATCCAACCCGGCTTCCGCCCCGCAAGCTCGCTGTTCGATGCGATCTTGAGCGTCGGCACCGGACTTCCCAGCGGTGTTCCTCGACCAGTCGAAAAAAGCGTAAGCGTGGCACCGGCCGCGGCGAGCGCCGTGGTCGACACCGCGTCGTTACCAGGTGCCTCGAGGATCGTGAGACCGGCCCGCGATATACGCTCGCCATAATCGATGACATCGGCCACGCTCGCCACGCCGCCCTTCTGCACCGCACCCAAGGATTTCTCCTCGAGCGTGGTGATGCCCCCTGCGATATTTCCGGGGCTCGGGTTCTCGGAGACTGGTTCGCCATGATCGAGAAAATAGCGCTTGAAGCGGTTCACCATTGCGCTGAGTCGCTCGAAGACCTCTTCGTTTTCCGCACGCGCGAGCAACAGCCCTTCCGCGCCGAACATTTCGGGTATTTCCGTGAGGATTGCGCTCCCCCCTTCTCCCGTAACCGCGTCGGCGATTCGCCCGATAAGCGGGTTCGCCGTGAGCCCACTCATCGCGTCTGAACCGCCGCATTTCAGGCCTAATTGCAGCGAGGCGAGCGGAACCTCGACGCGTCCGTCAGCAAGCATCAGCGAAACGAGCTCGCCGAGAGCATTCATGCCAGCAGAAAATTCATCCTCTTCGCCTTGCGCCCGCACCATCCGCAAGCGTGCGCGGCGGGTTTCGGGAATCCGCGTGAGAAGTGAATCGAGCTGGTTCGATTCGCAGCCAAGCCCAAGGAGAAGCACGCCTCCAGCATTGGGGTTTTGCGCGAGCGCAGCGAGGATCGCCGCCGTGCCATCGAGATCCGCACCGAGCTGCGAACATCCGAAGGGATGATTAAAGGCGTGGATGCCATCAATGCACCCCTCGACAAAGGTTGAGGCTTCACGCGCAAGTCGTTCGCCAAGGCGCCCGACACAACCGACGGTAGGTAGTATCCAGAGCTCGTTGCGCGTCCCAACGCAGCCATCTTCGCGGACGAAACCTTCAAACGCACGCTGACTGCGACCGGATGCCAGCGGTGCAACCGCGCCACCGAAGCTATAGGCAATCTCGCCGCCAAGAGCCGTTCTCACATTATGGCTGTGAACATGCTCGCCCGTTTCGATGTCGCGCGTCGCAACACCGATCGGCGCCCGATAGCGATATACCCTGGCGCCACTGCAAATCGGCCGAACTGCAAACTTGTGCCCTCGTTCGACCGCGTCGACGAGCCGGACGCTCTCGCCGTCGATCTCAACGGTCGATCCGGCAGCAAGAGGAGCGAGCGCGACCGCAACGTCATCGTCTCGCGATACTCTGATCGCCGAGGGTAATATTTCGCTCATCCCATTCATCTCGGCCCCGGATACAGAATTGCCAGCGTTGGCACAAGTGACTATGTGGGTCATCGTTGCACTATGTAGATACACTGGAGAGACGTATGCCTGAACTGTCCCTGAACCCCGACCGGCTGTTCCCCGCCGATCCGTCGACGCGGGGCATTGCGCGGTCGCTCTACGAAACGGTCGCCGACCTGCCGATCATCTCGCCTCACGGGCACACCGACCCCGCATGGTTCGCGACCGACGATGCGTGGGAGAATGCGACCGAATTGTTCCTCGCGCCCGACCATTATGTCTTCCGCATGCTCTACAGCCAGGGCATCGACCTCGACGCCCTGCGCGTGCCGCGGCTGGACGGCGTTCCCGCGACGGATCCGCGCGCGGCCTGGCGGCTGTTCGCAAACCACTATCACCTGTTCCGCGGCACACCGTCGCGCATGTGGCTCGACCATGTCTTCGCTGACGTCTTCGGCTTCGACCGGCTGCTCGATGCGTCGAGCGCCGACGATTATTACGACCGCATCAACGCCGCGCTCGCGACCCCCGGCTTCCGCCCGCGCGCGCTGTTCGAACGCTTCCGGATCGAATTTCTCGCGACGACCGAGGGCGCCGACGATCCGCTCGAGCATCATGCCGCGATCCGCGATTCGGGCTGGCAGGGCCGCGTCGTCACCACCTATCGCCCCGATTCGGTGATCGACGTCGAGCATGAGGCCTTCGGCGGCGCGCTCGCGGCGTTCGGCGCGCTGACCGGCGAGGACGTCCACAGCTGGAGCGGCTACCTCGCCGCGCACCGCAAGCGCCGTGCCGACTTCCGCGCGGCGGGCGCGACCGCGACCGACCATGGCTTCGCCACGGCGCAGACGGCGAACCTGTCGGCGGCCGAAAGCGAGGCGCTGTTCGGGCGCATCCTTTCAGGCAAATGGTCGCCCGCCGATGCCGAACTCTTCCGCGCCCAGATGCTGACCGAAATGGCGAAGATGAGCGTCGAGGACGGCATGACGATGCAGATCCATCCGGGTGCCTGCCGCAACCATAATGCGCAGCTGTTCCGCAGCCACGGCCGCGACAAGGGCGCCGATATCCCGACGCGCACCGATTATGTGCAGGCGCTGAAACCGATGCTCGACGTCGTCGGCAACGAGCCCGATCTGACGGTCATCCTCTTCACCCTCGACGAAAGCAGCTATGCGCGCGAGCTGGCCCCGCTCGCCGGTCATTACCCGTGCCTGCGGCTCGGCCCGTCGTGGTGGTTCCACGACAGCCCCGAAGGGATGCGCCGCTTCCGCGAGATGACGACCGAGACCGCCGGTTTCTATAACACCGTCGGGTTCAACGACGACACGCGCGCCTTTTTCTCGATTCCCGCGCGCCACGATGTCGCGCGGCGCATCGATTGCGGCTTCCTCGCGCGCCTCGTCGCCGAAGGGCGGCTGACCGACTGGGAAGCGGCCGAACTCGCCTATGAACTGACCAACGGCCTTGTCCGCAAGGCTTATAAGCTCGATGCCCCCGCGAAGACGGCGCAGCCCGCATGACGCGCCTCGCCAACGGGACGTTGAGCCGCTTACCCGACGCCGTCGCCCGACCCGGCTATGATCGCGCGGCGATGCTGCGCGGCGTCGTCCATTTCGGTCCGGGCGCCTTCCATCGCGCGCATCAGGCCGCGGCGTTCGACACGCTGCTCGCGCATGATCCGCGCTGGGGAATCACCGGCGTCAGCCTGAACTCGACCTCGGTCGCCGACGCGCTGGGCCCGCAGGACGGGCTCTACACGCTCGCGCTGCTCGACGCCGAGACCGGATATCGCGTGATCGGATCGATCGCCCATGTTCTGACGGGGGACGAGCGCGAGGCGATCCGCGCGGCGCTCGCCGCGCCGGCGACGCGCATCATCAGCACCACCGTCACCGAAAAGGGCTACTGTCTCGGCCCCGACGGAAAACTCGATTTCGACCATCCGGCGATCGCCGCCGATCTCGCCCAACCGGCGGCACCCACGTCGGCGATCGGCTGGATCGCCGCGGGCCTCGCCGCACGGCGGCACGCAGGGCTGGGCGGCGTGACCGTGCTTTCCTGTGACAATCTTGCCGACAACGGCCGCAAGGTCGGTGCGGCGGTGCGCGCCTTCGCCGCGGCGACCGACCCCGACACGGCGCGCTGGATCGGGGACGAGGTCCGTTTCCCGAATGCGATGGTGGATTCGATCACGCCCGCGACCGACGATGCGCTTCGCAACCGGGTCGCCGCGGCGATCGGTATCGAAGATGCCTGGCCGATCCAGCGCGAGCGCTTCACCCAATGGGTGATCGAGGATGATTTCGCCGGCGAGCGCCCCGAACTCGAACGCGCGGGCGTGACCTTCACGCGCGATGTCCATGGCTATGAGGCCGCGAAGCTCCGCCTGCTCAACGGCGCGCATTCGACGCTCGCCTATCTCGGACTGGGGCTGGGCCATGGCAATGTCGCGCAGGCCATGGCGGATACGCGCCTTGCCGCCTTCATAGGACGACTGATGCGCGAAGACATCGCGCCATCGCTGTCGCCCCCCGCCGGGCTCGACCTTTCGGCCTATATCGACGATATTTTGGCCCGTTTCGCCAATCCGGCGATCGATCACCGGCTGTCGCAGATCGCGTGGGACGGCTCGCAGAAACTGCCCTACCGCATCCTCGACACGGTGCGCGACGCGCGCGCGGCCGGGCGGCCGATCGGTCGGCTCGCGGTTCCCGTCGCCGCATGGCTGCGCTTCATCGAACGCGCGGCGGAAGGCAGTCAGCGCATCACCGACCCGCTCGCCGATCGCTTGCTCGCGCATGGTGGCGATTGGCGCGCGATCCTCGCCATGCGCGAGATTTTCAGCAACCTGTCGGCGGACGATGTCTTCGTCGAGGCGGTCGGCCGGGCGCGGATCGCCCTCATGGATCCCCAGGGTTTCGACGCCTTGGCGGCAGCCTGATCAAAGGGGAGGCGGCGCGGTCGAGCCGCCCTCTACGAAGCTCAGTTCAGCCTTAAGCTGGGCTGGGCCGTCCTGGCCATCGATGATATCGAGAAGCCGCCGCGTCGTGATCCGCGCCATCTCCCCCAGAGGCCGGTGCACGGTGGTCAGCGCAGGAGTTAGCATCTTGGCGATGAGACTTCCGTCGAAACCGACGACCGAGAGCATCGATGGCACATGGATTCCACGCGCAACGGCCGCCTTGAGCGCCGCTGCTGCCATGATGTCGTTCGCGGCAAAGATCGCGGTCGGTCGCGGATCCAGTGCGAGAAGTCTTTCGGCCGCGACAAAGCCTGTGTCAAAACCGTAATCGCCTTCCATCTCCGCCGCGAGCGTGAGTCCGTTTTCGGCAAGTGCCGCAAGGAAACCGGCGCGCCGCTCGAAGGCCGACGAGACCCCTGACGGTCCATTGATCAAGGCGATGTGGCGGTGACCGAGCCCGGACAGATAACGCGCGACGCCAGCAGCGGCCGTGCGCTCGTCCGAGACCAGAATGGCAGCAAAGCCTTCGATCGGCACCGATGACGTCGCGACCGCCGGTATCTTCGCCGAGAGCAGCGCATTCGCAATTCCAGGGACCCCCGACACGGGGGATAGAACAACGAGACCATCGACGCGCGATCGACGCGCGAAATCCAGGACATCGTCGACCGAACCATCGCCCCCGATGGGTGTGGGATGCACAACAAGCTCGTAGCCCCGCTGAGTAGCCTCGGCGACCACGCCGCGCTGGACGGCGTCGAGTACCAGCGCGTTGCGATCGTTGTGGACGACGCCGATAAGATAGGAACGACCGGTCGCAAGCCCGCGGGCCCGTGGGCTTGGTTTAAACCCGAGACGGGCAATCACGGCCTCGATACGCTCGCGCGTCTCCTGGTTGACCTTGGGACTGCTATTGATGACGCGCGAGACTGTCCGGATCGAAACCTTGGCCTCGCTCGCGACGTCATGAATTGTGGTTTCAGCGCCGTTCCGGCGGCGTGTCGGATACCCCATAGAGCGCTGTGCTACCCTCCTTTCTGTGCGCGTCAAGCGACCAAGCTACTCCGGATTATCGGTGGGTTCGGCTTCACCGATATAAAAGCTCGTATGCGGCGGCTGATTATAGGCGACATTTTGCCAAGCGATGCCCGCCCGATAAACGGGGTCATTCATCAGCGTTACGTAGCGGTGTTTTGTCGGGTAGGGTGTCGCGTAGATGCGCAGTTCACGATTGTCTTTAGTACGCCAGACGACTTCTTCGCGCCAGTCGCCGAGAAGGTCGGCCTGAAGCACGGGCGTGGACTTGGTTCCGTTGCTCTTTTCAACATCGGGCGGCGCAAGCAAGAGCTTCGTTTTGCCGGTCTTCCAGTCATACTTCATGATGCGATTGCCATCGAGCAGTTCGCGCAGCCGATCGCCGTCCCACCATATAACGAAGCTTTGAGGCTTGGGCTTGGTTCCAACAGGCCTCCCGTGAACGTCCCAGAGTTCCTGGCTGTTCGCAGCCCAGGTTTCGGTGCCTGGGTAGCGAGGATCGATGTCGGCCGCGACCCCGCGCCCAACATCCTCCTGACCGGGTTTCGTCCACAAGATTTCCCCGGTGCGTGCATCAAGCATCGCGGCGCCTATATAGCCGTTCTTCTTGACCTCCTCATGCACGCCATATTTCTCGAGACCGGGCCGGGTCGGATCCAGGTCACCGACGTGCATCGCATCGCCGTGACGAAGCGGCTGCGTCCACAATCCCTTGCCGTCATCATCGACCGCCATCGAGCCGTAAATCACCTCGTCCCGGCCATCGGCGTCGACGTCGGCGATGCTGAGTTGATGGTTCCCGCGACCCTCGTAATTCTCATTGCCAGGCGTAGCACTGTCGAACGTCCAGCGCTTGCGAAGCTTCCCCTCGCGATAATCCCAGGCCGCGATTACCGTGCGGGCATAATAGCCGCGCCCGAACACGATGCTCGGCAGCTTTCCGTCCAGATAAGCGGCGCCGGCAAGAAAGCGATCGGCGCGATTGGCATAAGCATCGCCCCAGGTTTCCGCGAGTTGCTCGGGAGTCGGATTGCCGCCTGGATAGCGTGGCGGATCATAGGGGGCGGTCGCAAGGACGCGGCCGGTCAGACCTTCAAACACGCTCAGATATTCGGGACCCTTGACGATCCGCCCTTCCATACGGGCAACCCTTCGTCCATCCGGGAGAATCTGCACGCCGGTCTTGTCGTTCTGCGGCGCATAGCCCCCTGTGCCGACCCAATTGGCGTTGGGATCTCCGATCACCTGCCCCGTTCCGTCGCGCGTCCCATCGGCGGTCTTCACAGCCATTTCGGCGCGCCCATCGCCGTCGAAGTCCTGGACGATAAACTGCGTATAATGCGAACCGGCACGGATATTGGGGCCGAGATCGATCCGCCACAGCTTCTTCCCATCCATCTTATAGGCGTCGATGTAGACATTGGGCGTATAGCCGCCGTGAGCATTGTCTTTGCGGTTCGACGGATCCCATTTAACAATGAGCTCGTATCGACCATCGCCGTCGACGTCGCCAGCGCTCGCCTCGTCGGGGATATAGGTATAATCCTCGCCGCCTTTGGTTGTCCCGCCCGGCGGAATGTCGAGCGGGATCGAAACGTACCCATTCGCCCAGACGGGCACCGCCGCCGAGCGCGCGCCGCCGACCACCTCGACGGCGTAGCGGCTACCGGATTTGCCTTTCGTATCGACGAAGTTGGTTCCCGCAACGAGCGGATCGGCATTGATCCTCTTACCGTCGCGATAGATGTTGAAGCGGGCATCCTTGCGATCGGTCGCAAGCAAGCGCCAGCTAACAAGTATTCCGCCGTCGATCGCGGGCACAGCGACGACGCCGCGGCTGAGCTTTTCCATGTGCCGTTCCTGTGCCTGCGCACCCGGCGCGGTCCCCGCCAACATCGATACCAGCAGCAGCCTTGCGACGATCGAAGCCTTCATTGCACTCTCCTTGGGTGGGCGGCGCCACGCGCCGCCATGTCGTTGACAATTGGTAGAACCCGCCGAGCACTAAGTCCGCGGTGCGAGCGCATGCTTACGCGCCCAGCGCGTGAATAAGTCAGGCCACGGAATCGGCCCATCGGCAGGCAGCGTCACGCCAAACCCGTGGCCACCGCGTTCGAAAAAATGTGCCTCTGAGCGCACACGCGCGCCGCGGAGCGACGCGAGCATCGCAAGGCTGTTATCAACAGGAACGCCTCGATCGTCGAGAGCGTGCGCCAGAAATGTCGGCGGTGTCGTGGCCGCGACTTTCGCGTTACCGGCAAATGCAGCGATCCGGTCGGGAGTCGGCGTTGCTCCCAGCAGTTCATTGCGCGAACGCAGATGCGCTGCCGGCCCGTCCGTCAAGATGACGGGATAAAGGAGCGCCGCCGCCATGAGGGTGAGAGGCTGCGTGTCGATATCATCGCTGAATCGATAAGTAGCGATCGGTTCGCTGCTCAGACGCGCCGCAAGATGGCCGCCCGCCGAAAAGCCGATCACGCCGATCCGCGCGGGATCAAAACCATCCGAAGTCGCACGGCTACGGATAACGCGAACGGCTCTCTGGGCGTCCTGCAGCGGAGCATCAGGTCCGGCTGCCCAACCGTCGGCCGGCATTCGATACAGTAGAATAAAGCAGCAGTAGCCCGCGGCAGCGAAGTGCTTTGCCGTTGGATAACCCTCGTGTCCTATTGCGATGCGCGAATATCCGCCGCCAGGAATGATTAGAAGTGCGCCGCCGTTAGGGCGCGCAGGTCGGATCATCGTCAAACTCGGCGTCGCAATATGGCTCACATCAGTGTTCCAGGGCTCGCCTCCAGGGGATCGCAGCGTCTCAATCTGCGTCACCGTCACCCCCTCGCCGCCGGGCGCCTGCGCTGGCCAGATCGGAAAACGCGTGAACCGATCCGGAAGCGCCTCCGCGGCGGCTGGAAAAGCTGTCGCAACGCTCAGGGCAGCCCCGCCAGCGAGCAAGCTGCGCCGATCGACAAGGTTCTTCAATGACACTGCGAGCTTCCCACGGGCTTGTCGCGCGTCAGATCGGGCCGGTGCTGGAGAACAAGCCGCGATACCGGAAGACCAAGATCGCGGAGCGCGCCAGCCACGATATTGGCGATGGCGCGCGCGCCGATTTCACTGAAATGCGTGTTATCCGACTTGCCTTTCGGCCAGCGGGGAATCCCATCCGCAGCGGTATAGTGAAGGTAGTAGTGTTTTGACTCTTCCACGCCGACCTGATCAAGCCATTTGCGCGAGAGGCTTTCAAGGTCGATCAGCGGCACCTTCATGTCGGCGGCAACGGCGCGGGTTGCTGCCGAATAGGCTGGAAAGTCCGCCTTAGCCTTACCGTTTTCGAATGAGCGGCGCGTAACGGGCGTAAGGAGGATGGGAAGCCCGCCCTTCTCACGAATGCTGGTCACGAACCGCCGCAGATTATCGGTGAAGGCGCCTTCGGCCGCGACATAGCGTTCGGGGCGCTTGTGGTTCGCATCATTATGACCGAACTGGATCAGAACCGCGTCACCCGGCACCAATCGCTCGAGAATGCGATCGAGCCGCCCCTCCTCAATGAAGGTTTTGGTGCTTCGTCCCCCCTTGGCGAAATTGCGGACGGTAGCCCCAGTCGTAAGACCGCAGGGCAGCATCATGCCCCACCCTAGCTCCGGGTAGCTTGATGGCCCCCTGTCGGTGGCGGTCGAGTCTCCCGCAATATAGATCGTCTGAGCAGCAGCCGGATTGCTCGCGGCTAAAAGGAATACTGCCGTGGCGAGGCCAATCTTCCTCATTGCAGATTCACGAACGCGCCGCCGTCGACCAGCAGTGCCGCGCCGGTAACATAGGCCGCCATGTCCGACGCGAGAAAGACGATCGGTCCCGCCAGATCGTCGGCCTCGCCGAGCCGGCCGAGCGGGATGCGCGTGGTCATGCGGTCGCGCTTCGCCTGATCGGCGAGATCCTCCTTGTTGATCTCGGTCAGGATCGTCCCGGGCAGCACCGAATTGCAGCGGATGCCGTGCCGGCCGAGCGCGATCGCGGCCGACTGCATCAGCGAATGAACCCCCGCCTTGGTCGGCGTATAATGGGTCTGAAACTCGCCGCCGACCAGCGCCGAGATCGAGGAAACCGCGACGATTGCGCCACCTTCGCCCTGCGCGACCATCTGGTTGGCGGCCGCCTGCACCATATAATAGGCGCCGTGCAGATTGACGCGGAAGGTGCGGTCGACCGTCTCGACCGGCATGTCGAGAAAGGCGTGGAACGGGCAGATGCCGGCGTTCGAGACCAGCACATCGACGCGGCCGAGCGCCTCCACCGCCCTCGCGACGAAGTCGGTCGCGGTTTCGGGCAGCGCGACGTCGCCTTTCACCGCGAGGCACTTTTGCCCGAGCGCTTCGATCTCCGCGATGCACGACGCCGCCTTGTCGTCGCTCGACGCATAGTTGATCGCGACGTTCGCGCCGTGCCGCGCGGCGCCGATCGCCGCCGCGCGGCCGATGCCGGTCGAGCCGCCGGTGACCAGCACGCTCTTGCCTCGAAGCAATTTCAAATCCCCGCACCTTCCCAACTCGTTCGACGCGCCCAACGGATCATCCGTCGTCGCTCCGAATCTTCATTTGACGCTCAATGTCTCATTTGATAGCACGACGTCCCACAAAATGAGAGCATAGTTGAGCGGGGAGATCAACAGCGCATTGAAGAACAATCGCGAATTTGACCGGGCGCCTTTGGCGCCCGGTTGCATGCTGAGACCCTATTTTTGGAGAGTAAACGATGCCGAACGGGGCCCTTCCCAAAATTCGCCATGTGCGTGCCTTTACCGTACGCGGCGGCGGCGCCGACTATCACGACCAAGGCGGCGGCCATTGGATCGACGATCATATCGCCACTCCGATGGCGCGCTATCCCGAGTATCGCCAGTCCCGCCAAAGCTTTGGCATCAATGTTCTCGGCACGCTGGTCGTCGAGATCGAGGCCGAGGACGGCACCGTTGGCTTTGCGGTAACCACCGGCGGCGAACCCGCCTGCTATATCGTCGAAAAACATCTCGCGCGCTTCCTCGAAGGCCGCAGTCCCACCGACTATGAGAAAATCTGGGATCAGATGTATTTCTCGACCCAATATTATGGCCGTAAGGGCCTGGTGGTCAACGCCATTTCGGGTGTCGATCTCGCATTGTGGGACTTGCTCGGCAAGCTGCGCGGCGAGCCCGTCTATCAGATGCTCGGGGGCGCAGTGCGCGATGAGTTGCAATTCTATGCGACAGGCTCGCGCCCGGACGTCGCAAAGGAACTCGGTTTCATCGGAGGGAAGCTGCCGCTTCATCACGGACCGGCGGAAGGCCTTGAAGGCCTAGAGAAGAATCTTGCCGAACTCACTGAGATGCGCAGCCGCTGCGGCGAGGACTTCTGGCTGATGTGGGACTGCTGGATGGCGCTCGACGTCGATTATGCGACCCGTCTCGCGCACCGCGCATGGGATGAGTGCGGGCTCAAATGGATCGAGGAGGCCATCAGCCCGGACGATTATTGGGGCTATGCCGAACTCAAACGCAATGCGCCCAGAGGGCTTCTTGTAACGACAGGCGAGCATGAGGCAACGCGCTGGGGCTTCCGCATGCTGCTCGAGATGGACTGCTGCGATATCATACAGCCCGACGTGGGCTGGTGCGGCGGCATCACCGAGCTTCTCAAAATTTCGGCACTTGCCGACGCACGCAGCAAGCTCGTCGTGCCGCACGGATCATCGGTTTACAGCTATCATTTCGTGATCACGCGCCACAATTCGCCCTTCGCCGAGTTCCTCATGATGCACCCAGGGCCGACCGAAGTCGTCCCTATGTTCCATCCGCAACTCATCGGGGAGCCCGTCCCCGAGAATGGTCGCCTCAAGGTCAGCGCGCTCGACAAACCGGGCTTCGGTGTTGAGCTCAATCGCGACCTCGAAATGCACCGCCCCTACACTCACTAAGGAAAAACCCATGAAATTCTGTCGCTATGGCCCGCGCGGGCAGGAAAAGCCCGGTCTGATCGACGCCGAAGGCCGTCTTCGCGCGCTTTCCTCCGAGATCGCAGACGTCACGGTAGACGCTATCAAGGGCCTCGCAGTCGATCCCGCCAGCCTCCCGCTGGTGCAAGGCGATCCCCGCCTCGGCGTGCCGGTCGCCGGCATCGGCAAAATCGTCGCCATTGGCCTCAATTATGAGGATCATGCGGTCGAGTCGAACTTGCCGATCCCAACCGAGCCCGTGATGTTTATGAAGGCGCTCTCATCGCTCACCGGTCCCAACGACGAAGTGATGCTGCCAAAGGATTCAGCGCATAGCGACTGGGAAGTCGAGCTGGCGGTGATCATCGGCAAGACCGCCCGATATGTGGAAGAAGCGAACGCGCTCTCCTGCGTGGCCGGATACTCGATCGCAAATGACGTCTCTGAACGGTTCAACCAGAAACAGCGCGGCAGCCAGTGGTCGAAGGGCAAGGGGCACGACACTTTCTGCCCGCTCGGCCCTTGGCTCGTCACGCCGGATGAAATCGCGGACCCGCAGGACCTCGACATGTTCCTCGACGTCAATGGCGAGCGCATGCAGACCGGCAATACGAAGACGATGATCTTCAACCTCGCGCAGATCATTTCCTATGTCAGTCGCTACATTACCCTGTATCCAGGCGACCTGCTCATCACCGGAACGCCACCGGGCGTCGGCGAAGGCAAGAAGCCTGACGCGATATACCTCAAGCCGGGCGATGTCATGCGTCTCGGCATCGCCGGTCTTGGCGAGCAACAGCAGTCCGTGTCCGCTTGGCGCCATCTCGGCGAGGAGATGCTCGGATGAGCGTCTATACGGGACGGTTCGCCGGGCGAACGGCGATCATTACCGGCGGTGCTTCGGGGCTCGGCCTTTGCGTGGCGCGCCGCATTCTCGCCGAAGGTGGGACCGTGTCGCTCTGGGATCAGAGCGATGCGCTCGCCGAGGCTCAACGCCAACTTGGCGGTGTCCATGGTATTTCGGCCGACGTATCGGATCCCGCTGCGGTCGAGCAAGCGGCACAGTCCAGCATCCTCGCGCTCGGCAAGGTAGATATCCTCGTCTGTTCGGCGGGCATCACCGGCGCGACCAACCCGGTGCACGAATATCCGATCGACAGCTGGCGCAAAGTTGTCGATGTCAATCTGAACGGGCTGTTCTATTGCAACCGGGCGATTGTGCCGCACATGCTCGAAAATGGCTATGGGCGGATCGTCAACGTATCGTCGGTTGCGGGCAAGGAAGGCAATCCCAATGCCAGCGCCTATTCGGCAACCAAGGCGGCGGTGCTGGGCCTGACCAAGAGCCTGGGCAAGGAACTCGCCGACAAGGGGATTATCGCCAACGCATTGACTCCCGCGACCTTCGAGAGTCCGATCCTCGAGCAGCTCCCCAAAAGCCAAGTCGACTATATGCGCTCTAAAATCCCTATGGGCCGCTTGGGTGAAGTCAAGGAGAGTGCTGCCATGGTCTGTTTCATGGCAAGCGAAGAATGCAGTTTCACGACCGCTTCGACGTTCGACACATCGGGTGGACGCACGACCTATTGATGCGGCGCGCCCCGCCGGACGACAGCTATGGGAGACGATAGTGAAGGAATTCGTTCCTTTCGTCGACGCACATGTCCATCTTTGGGACCTTTCGCGTGTGCGATATCCATGGCTGTCTCCGCCTTTCTCGGAAGACGGGCCCAACGGCAGCGTCGAAGCGATCGCGCGCGACTATCTACTCGACGATTATCTTGCCGATGCGAGCAAGTGGAACATGGTCGGCGCGGTTCATATCGATGCCGGCGCCGATGCCACTCAAGCGATCGAAGAGACGCGATGGCTCGAAGCGATCGCGCGCGACCGCGGCTTGCCGAGCGGCATTGTCGCCTTTGCAGCACTTCATGACAAGCATGTCGAAAAACTGCTCGCAAGCCAAGCGGCACACGAGCGCGTCCGGGGCATCCGCCACATCGTCAACTGGCATACCAACCCGATGCGGACCTATTCGCCGCTCGACGTAACCCAGGACGATCAATGGTGGGCTGGCTTCGGGCTGCTCGCCAAATATGGCCTCTCCTTCGACCTGCAATGCTATGCGGGCCAGATGGCAGGGCTTGCGCCGCTGATCGCGCGCCATCCCGATGTGCCCGTGATCATCAATCACCTCGGCATGCCGGTGACGAGCGACCGTGAGGGCGTAACGCGCTGGCGCTGGGGGCTCCGGACATTGGCCGCACTGCCGCACGTCGCGGTCAAACTGTCAGGCCTCGGCTTCATCTATCGCGATTGGACGCTCGAAAGGGTGCGCCCTTTCCTTGAGGAAACGGTCGAACTCTTCGGCCCTGACCGCTGCATGTTCGCAAGCGATACCCCGACCGACAAGCTATTCGCACCGTTCGACCGTTATCTCGAAGCATATCACGCGTTCGCAGCGCAATTCTCGGGCGATGAACGGCGAGACATGTTCGGCCGAAACGCGAACCGCATCTATCGGCTCGGGCTCCCATTATGACCGCAATTCGCTAGCCTGCGCTGCCGCAGCTATTGCCTCTTCCGTCCCAGGCGAGGTAAGCGTCCGGCACCGGACCGCAGAGGCTTGAACGGCTAGGCGGGGCGACGGGAGCGCCTACCGTTCGGAAGGGCTAGCGAATACTCCCGACCGATCCGCCAGCACGCTTCGAGCGCACGAAGTCTTCCTCGCTCGGGAGCGAGGCACCCGTCAGCGCCGCCCGGCAATCGGATTGCGCCCCCAAAGCTGCTCATAGCGCCAGCCCGACAGATCCTCGACGATGGCCCTGTTCTCTTGGGTCGGCGATGCAGGATCATTTTCCCTCAGCCGCTCGATCTCGTGCATCAACACCGCATGCGTGCGCGAATTGAGCTTGAAACGAAAGGAGACGATGACGCCAAGGACAAGGACCGCAATCGTGCCAACGCCCAAAATCATCGCAATGGTGTGAACGGCATGCGGTGTCTGGACTTCGGCTCCCGAAACAAAGCCGCCAAGTTCCATCAGAAGGCCGACACCGGCCACGGCGGCCGCCTGCGTCGCTTTGCGAATGAAGGTCATGATGCCGGCGAAACTTCCTTCGCGCCGGCGTCCGGTCACAATCTCATCGACGTCCGCCATATAATTATAGGTCGCCCACGGGATATAGTTGAGCGCCCCGCGGCCGAGCCCCGCAAACAGGATCGGAACGTAAAGAAGCCAACTGTTCGCCGCCACGCCCTGTGCCCAGAGCCCGACCAGCAAAAGGACGCCGAGCGCAAAGCTCACCGCAGCGACGCGATAAGCCACGCCGGGTGACGCCTTCAGCGCAATATTGATCGCGATGATAACCGCCACGAACTGGACGATATACATCGTTCCGAGCACCGCCGAGGCGACAGCGGTCGTACCAGCGAGCGCGAAGATTACGAAGAAAGTGAACGCCGCATTGAAAATATCCTGACTGATATAGCCGCCGAGATACATACCAAGGTGAAGACGGAACGCCCTGATCCGCATCGTCGAGAGAAGCTCGCGGTAGAGCCGTTTGAAGACATCGAGCCCTCCCGCCCCGCTCGGCTCGCGGTCAGCCAGTTCCGGGCGTACGCGCTCCCAGCTGAAAAGATAGAGGAAGCCCGCGGTCGCCATGAACAAGATGGCGAAAACGATGCCCATGTAGAAGAAAGTATCGGCGCTGTCTCGGCCGAGATATTCGATGAGCCACAGGGGCAGGAAGCCGGCAAGAATGGCCGAGACCTGACCGAAACCGATACGGAAGCCCGCGAATTTGGCCTTGGTCGCATAGTCTTTCGACATCTCCGCCGCGAGGGTTTCATAGGGAATGATGACCATCGCGTAGACAAGCTCGAAGAGCACATAGCTTACAAGATAATACCAGAATTGCTGTCCCGGGAGCCACATCAGGGCAAAGGATGGCAGCAAGGGAATCGCCGCGAGAATGAAGAAGCGGCGGCGTCCGAAGCGACGGCCAAACCAGGTCCCGCCGAAATTGTCCGATAGATAGCCGATGAGAGGCGAAGCGATCGCATCGAGAATACGGGCAACCGCGAAGATCAACGCCGCTTGTCCGGCAGTGAGTCCGCAGAACTGGGTATAGAAGATCAGCACCCAGCCGGAGACGACCGCCATCGATCCAGCGCCGAGCACGTCATTGGAGCCATAGGCGATATAGTTGATCAGGCGGACCGGGCGCGCCGAAGGAGACGGTTGCAAATTCTTCACTCTCCGCTTGGGCGGTTCGGCCAGAAGAGGCTCCGCCATGCTTGTTGCCACAATCTCATTGTAGCCATATGTTGGGTCCGTATCACATATATTGAGACACCGGCAAGCCCGAGGAGATAGGAATGATCAGAATGGCGATTGCCGCGCTGCTGCTCGCTGCCCCACCACTGCCCGACGCGGCGCAACAAACCGCTGCGGACACGACACCGCGCCAATGGGTAGATTCGCTGACCGGGCACCGTGTCATTCGGATAAGCACGCAACCTGGCAGCGTGAGTCTCTATTTCCATCAAAACAGCTATACTCCGCAAGGCGACAAGATGGTGGTCACAACACCGAGCGGCATTGGCGTAGTGACGCTCGCGGACTGGACGCTGCGGCCGCTCGTCAGGGACCCCGCTGCGGTGCTGCTATTTAGCGGGCGCAAAACGCGGACCGCCTACTATACGACCCGGCAGCGTAACGACGGGCGCGGCGCATCGATCGTCTATGGTGTTGACATCGATACGGGTCGGACGCGCAGAATCGCCGAAGTTCCTTCCGGGTCTATCGGGTCGATCAACGCCGATGAAAGTCTGCTGCTCGGTCAGGTTGCGCTTGGAGACGGCGGCCTGCGTCCTGATGGCACTCTTCAGCATCAAAGGGACGCATCAAGCCGCATCTCCGGACACGGAGAAGCCGATTACAGCGCAAACCGGCCCGACGGCACGCCCTATAGCTTCGCCGAAGCGAAGGAGCGACGACTCGACGAGCGCCTCGAGGCGCACATTCCAATGGAGATTTTCACGATTAATGTCCGCACCGGGGCGCGACACGTCGTTACGGCCTCGACCGACTGGCTCAACCATGTGCAATTTTCACCGACCGATCCCCTGCAGATCATGTACTGCCACGAAGGTCCCTGGCACAAGGTCGACCGAATCTGGACCATCCGCGCGGATGGAAGCGGCAAGCGGCTCGTCCATACCCGCACCATGAATATGGAAATTGCCGGCCATGAGTTCTTCTCTCCCGATGGGAAGACGATCTGGTACGATCTGCAAACCCCGCGAGGCGAGAATTTCTGGCTCGCCGGCTACGAGCTCGCAACAGGCAAGCGTCATTGGTACAAGGTTAAGCGCAATCAGTGGTCAGTCCATTATAATCAATCGCCCGACGGCCGATATTTCACCGGCGACGGCGGCGACAACGAAATGGTCGCACACGCGCCCGATGGAAAATATCTCTATCTCTTCACCCCCGAAGCGATCCCGGATGTCGCAGACATCCACGCCCCCAATGCCGACAGCTTGATTGTTCCGGGCACGCTCGGAGCTGAAAAGCTCGTGGACATGCGAAGGCATGATTACCGGCTCGAACCCAATATGACCTTCACGCCAGACGGCAAATGGGTCGTGTTCCGCGGCAATTTCGAAGGTGCCCCCCATATCTATGCAGTCGAGGTCTGGAAGGCGGGTTAGGCCTCTGTAGGTAAGCCGCTGCGCTATCCGGCCGCAACCCGTGCTCTTTTTTGGGCACTAGCACGGCCCACGAGCATCTGCCATTTGCGCTCGCATCGTCGCAATCCGCCTACCCGTCATAAGTTAGCGCCTCGATCACGGCGCTCGAGCGCGAGATTTGGGCCAGTGAGATACGATAGCGGCGATGCCGCCCGGTGCGACGGCGCGCGAGGATCGCGCCGCCGCCGAACCGCGAGGATCAAATATAGGTGCGCAAAAGCTCGCCGAGCGCCATCAACGCGAGACTCTGGCCATAGGGCATAGAAGTCAGCGGGATGTCCTTGTAGAATTGCTGGGTGTCACCCATCGCGGTGCCGAACGACACCTGCTTGAGCTCACCTGCAGCGTCGATATGGGCAAGCACACCCGTTGCTGCCCGGAGACCGACCGCCTCGTAGCAGCGGGGAAGATAGCCCTTCCGCACTGATTTCAGAATGCCGTAGGCGAAGCCCGCCGTGGCTGATGCTTCGAGATAGCTCGAGGGATCGACGATCAACGTGTGCCAGAGACCACTTTCGTGCTGGGTTTCCGCAAGCGTTTTCACCTGGGCGGCGAGCGTGTCGATCAGGAAGGTCCGGAACGCATGGCCTTCGGGCAAATCGAGAAGTTCGATGATTTCCGGAATCGCGATCGTCACCCAGCAGTTCCCGCGAGCCCAAAGCGCCTCGGCGAAATTATGCCGTCCGTTGAAGTTCCAGCCGTGGAACCAAAGACCGGTCTTCTTGTCGAAGAGATATTTGATGTGGATGAGGAACTGCCGCTTGGCCTCTTCGATATAATGCGGCCGATCGAGCAGGAGACCGATCTTGGCAAGGGGAAGAACCGACATCATCAGTGTGTCGTCCCACAACTCGCCGGGATTCTCGTCGTTATAGACGATGTGCTGAAAGCCGCCTTCTTCGGTCTTCGGAAGACCATCCGGCGCCATCAACCATTCAGCCCAACCATCCAGATACGGAAGATAGCGGGCTTGGGGCTCGCGCTCATGTAGATAGGCGAGCGTGATGAACGGCGCCATGGTGTTGATGTTCTTGGTCGGCGTTCCCTCGGCGAAACGCTCGTCGAACCATTTCTCGATGATATCGAGCGCCTTCCTGTCACCGCTCTGCTCATAATAACGCCACATGCCGAACAGACCGATGCCGTGGGTCCATTCCCAACCGGCCCAACCCTTGGTGTCGATGACGCGGCCATCGTCTAGGTGAAGCAGAAATTCACCCGTTTCGTCCTTGATGCTGACAAGATTGTCCATCAGCAAATCGATCTTCTGAATGACCTCCTGCCGGGGAATGTCGTGATTGAGGGCGGCCAAGCAATGCTCCTGTTTCTTGAAGATATATACGCATGCGCGCACGAAAAGAGATGGGCGCCGACGGCCGGTGCCCGCCGAAATCTAAGAAAGGTAGAAGACGCGGCGCAAAGGCTGCTCTTTGGGACGGTTCCCCGGCTTCACCTCCATCAGGGGCGCCATATGATCCCACCAACGACGCATGACGGGATGATCCGACAGGTCGTCGAGTCCCTTTCCCTCCGCAAGCCGGAAGACGGCAAAAAGGTCCAGCGAATCGGGATCGAGGAAGATCGAATAATCCGAGATACCCGCGCCGCGCAGAAGCGCAGCGAGTTCGGGCCAGATCGCGTCATGCTCGGCCTCGTAGCGCGCCTGCATTCCCGGCTTGAGCTTCATTCTGAAAGCCTGAAACGCCACATATCCTCCGTCTCATATATTGAAACCTGTTCGTTATATATGGAACATTTTTTAATCGGTCAATTCGATGAATCGGGCTGGCACCCGTGATTGCAACACATTGATAATATCTCGCATATTGGGATGGAAGATTATTTTATAGGATTTTCTGTTGCGCTTTGGCGACGGGTCCGGCACTAGAAAGGGAATCGAGCGGGAAACCGCGCTCAGGCGACCAGACGAGTCGCATCTATCAATGGGGAGGAGATTCAATGTCCCGTCGTGCCTATCACGTCCGCTTCACTGCTCAGGCGGCGCTGTTCGCACTCGCAGTCGGCCTTGCTGTGCCAGCGGTGGCACAGGAGCGATCGCAGCAGGAAGCCGACGCGCCGACACCCGGCGAGCGCGATCCCAGCAATGAAGAAATTGTCGTGACAGGCACGCGCGCGGCGCTTCAGAGCGCGATCGATCGCAAGAAGAAGGCCGATACGATCGTCGATTCGGTCGTCGCAGAAGATATTTCGGACTTCCCTGACAAGAATGTCGGCGAAGCGCTGCAGCGCATTACGGGGGTCCAGTTGACGCGCGACTTCGGTGAGGGCGCCGAAGTCAGCATCCGCGGCGTCGAACCCGATCTCAATCGCGTCGAGGTCAACGGCGCGACGACCCTCGGCCAGAATGGCGAAGGCGAACGCGGCGCCGACTTCCGCGAACTCGCTGCTGAACTCGTAAAGTCGATCGACGTCTACAAGGGCTATACGGTCGACATGACCGAGGGTGGCGTCGGTGGCACGGTCAGCATCAAGACCCGCCGCCCGCTCGAACTGAGCAAGCCGCTCCTCTCCCTGACGGGCTCGATGCAATATTTCGATCGCGACAAGAGCTGGGAGCCGCGTGGCAACATCACCGGCGCCACGAAATTCCTCGATGGCCGTCTCGGCGTGATGCTCAACGTGACCTACGACCGCAATCATTCGCGCAATGATTCAATCCGTAACACCAACTGGGCGCGCTTCGCCGACAATGCCGATCGGGTCGATTTCAACAACGACAATGTCAAGCTGTTCCCCAATTCCAATTTCGAAGACATCACGACCCCGCAGGGATGCAGCTCGATCTCTTCGAGCCTTCCCGATGGTCAGAACCGCAAATCCTGTTTCCTCCAATTTTCGGAAATGGTCCCGAAACTCATCCGCAACAGTGCTTCGCAGCGTCAGGAAGAACGCTTCTCGGGCGTCGGCACGATCCAGTATCAGGTCACTGACAACTTCGACGTCTATGTCGAATATCAGCGCAATCGCCGCGAAAATGTCCTGCTCGACAATCACTTCCTCATCGATGTCCAGTCGGCGACGCGCATCGCGAATGCCAATAACTGCGCAGCCGAGTCGATCCCGGAGGCCGAACGCTGCGTCATCGATGAAAACGGCCACATGATCGAATTCACGACCGCACCGACGGCTCTGTCGCCGACCTCCGGCGCGGGCAAGATTCTCCAGCTTCAGAATCGCTACTCGAAGACGGTCCTCGATTCTCAGTATCTGACGCTCGGTTTCAATTGGGCGGGCGACGGCTTTCACATCGAAGGCATGGGCGTGAAATCGAAAGGCATCACCCGTAGCGACGCCTATTTCACCCAAATCAACGCGACGGTGCCGAGCATTCGGATTCGGATCGACCCTGAGAACGGAAACCCGTCCTTCACCTTCCCCGAGAATTTCAATCCGAACGATCCCGCTTCCTACCTAGCGGACGTGCCGGCGGGGAATGTTCCGGTCGGGCAGCTCCCGATCGTAGGCGAGTTCACGTTCCGTCCGAACGAAGTCGACGTGCGAGAGGACCATTATAAGCTCGATGCCGACTTCGAGATCCATCATCCGATCCTGAGCTCGATCGAGACCGGCATCCAGTATCGCCGTTCGAGGACGCTTCGCTACACGGGCGGCATCAACGCAACCGGTTCCGAAGTTCCCAATTCGGACGGCATTATCGTCCCGACGCCCTACATCAGCGCCGACGTCCGCCTCGGACAGAATTATGTCCCACTCGACGCCACCGCTAGCGGCTCGCAGGTCGGTGACATCGTCTGGACCCAGGAGATGTTCCAGGATTTCCTCCAGAACGCGACCGGCTTCGTGCCTGGCACCTTCTTCCCGGTCGGCGACCGGAGCGGCATTTCGGACACCTGGTTCACGCCTGACGCGCTCGCAGCGGTCGGCTTCTTCCCTGAGCTCGGGCAGTATCTGAACCGCGACCGCGTGCGCGAAGTCGACGGCATTGCCCAAATTCCGAACCACGACGTGACCGAACGAATCTACGCCGCCTACGTGAAGGGCAATTTCGAGATCAATCCGTTCGGCATTCCGGTCATTGGCAACTTCGGCGTACGCTACACGCGAACCGAGGATGTGTCGGTCGGCTTCCGCCGCGTCACCCTTCCCGGCCAGAGCGTGGTGCGCGGCGATCTTGTCCGGATCAAGAATAGCTATGACGACTGGCTGCCTGCGTTCAACGTCGCCGCATCCTTCATTCCCGACAAGCTGGTGGCGCGCTTCGGCGTCGCTCGAGTCCTTGCGCGCCCGAAGCCAACCGATCTCTCGCCCAACTTCACCTGCAACGAGGATCCCGATCTCACTATCCCGAACTGTTCCGGCGGCAATCCCGACCTCAAACCCTATCGGGCCTGGCAATATGATCTCAACCTGAGCTGGTACCCCAACCGTGATACCATGCTGAGCGCCGCGCTCTTCTACAAGGACATCGACACCTTCGTCGTCGGGCCGGTCACGATCGCCTCGGTCGACCTGTTCGGCGATGGCGTCTTCTATGACGTGCGCCAGAAGATCAACGGCCAGGGTGCCAAGGTGAAGGGTCTCGAGCTCACCGCGCAGACCGCTTTCACCTTTCTGCCTGCCCCCTTCGACGGTCTCGGTTTCCAAGCCAACTACACCTACACCGATACGGGTGATACCGGGCTCCTCGATCCGCTCACCGGCGGCCCTCTGGGTTTCCCCGGTCTTTCGAAGCACAGCTACAATCTGGTCGGCTACTACGACAAGGGACCGATCAATGTCCGCGTCGCGTACAACTCGCGCAGCGGCTATCTGATCAACCCGAACACCGGCGACAACGCGATCGTTCGCGACGGCACCGGCTATCTCGACGCCAAGGCGACTTTCCGCCTGAAGAAGCCGTACAATATGACTCTCTTCATCGAAGGAAAGAATCTGACCAAGGAAACCGAGCGGGATACGGCGAGCGGCGTTCCCCTTCGGATGACCAACTATTCCTATGCCGGCCGTCGTTTCTTCGTCGGCGCATCGATCCGGTTCTAAGGAGGTCGCGGATTAGCGGCTGATACCTTGCACCAGCCACTGGGGGGCTTCGGCCTCGCTCTGAGGCGGCGCCACGGCGCCGCCTCCTTTGTAACTGCCTCCAAGCCTCCAGTTTCAGCAGCCATTTACCCTAGCTAGTGTCAGGAGCGTGACCATGGATATGAGCCGACGAGAGACATTGCGCGTTGGTCTTTTGGCGGGGGCAGCGAGCCTCCTTCCCTCCACCGCCATGGCGCGGCCAAAAGCACCCGGCACAATCGCGGTCAGGTGGCTAGGGGGAACCACGCCGCGTCTCGATCTCGGGCAAACCTTTGGGGTTGCTTGGCCTGAAGGGACAGTTCGCCCAGGCCATCGCCTTGCTGTCCGCAATAGTGCTGGCACGCCTGTCGCCTCGCAGCAGTGGACTCTCGCCACTTGGCCCGACGGCTCGATGAAATGGACCGCATTCGCGCTCGCACCGCACGAGGCGTCAGATGCGTATGAAGTCGTCCGCGGGACAGCGACCACTCCGGAATCACCGGTGCTGGTACGCGAGACCGCCGACGCCGTTCTCATCCGCTCCGGCTCCTGCGAATGGACCATTCCCCGAAGCGGCAACACGCTGATCTCTGGCGCGACAATCGGCGGTCGCTTGGCCGTTGGCCCTACGCGCCTCATCGCCGAAGCGAAGAATGACCCCGCCGGATCCTCGATGGCCTATGTCGGCCGAACCGACAAGGTCAGCATCGAGCAGCGCGGACCCGTGCGCGCAGTCGTCAAGATCGACGGAATGCACGCGGGCGAAGGCCGCGCCTGGCTTCCTTTCTCGGTTCGTCTTTACGTCTATGCGGGTTCCTCCCACCTCCGCATCGTTCACAGCTTCATTTTCGATGGCGACGCGAGCAACGACTTTATCTCCGCCCTCGGCATTCGGATCGACGTACCGATGGCGGCGCAGAGCCATGATCGGCACATTCGTTTTGCACTTGGTGGCGAGCGACTTTTTGCAGAGGCTGTGCGCCCGCTAACCGGCCTGCGAAGCGCGCTCAGCCCCGACCCAGCCGTGCGTCAAGCGCAGGTCGAGGGCCGCGCAACTCCGCCGATCGACCAGTTTCCCGATCGTCTGCGTAATTTCTTGCCGCGCGTGCCCGAATGGGGAGATTTCACGCTCGCCCAGCTATCTGCAGAAGGCTTCAATCTTCAGAAGCGGACAAGTGAAGGCCATGGCTGGATCGATGCCGCTGCGGGCCGGCGCGCGCCAGGCCTTGCCTATGTCGGTCAGCCGGAAGGCGGCGCGGCGCTCGCAGTCCGCTATTTCCGCGAGCGCTATCCGACCCAGCTCGATGTCCGCGACGCTGAAAAAGATACTGCCACGCTAACCGGCTGGTTGTGGAGCCCAGACGCTCCTAGCATGGACATGCGTCCCTATCACGGCGTCATGGGTATGGACAATTATGACGCCCAGAATGAAGGGCTGGCCGTCACCTATGAAGATTATGAACCCGGTTGGGATAGCGCGCACGGTATCGCGCGGACGAGCGAACTAACGCTATGGGCCTGCGCTGGCACGCCCTCCTCCAGCGGCTTGCTCGCGATGGCGGCCGCCAACGCCGAGCCGCCGCAACTGATGGCGAGTCCCGACCACCTCCACGCAGCGGGCGTCTTCGGCGACTGGTCGCTACCCGATCGCTCTACCCCGGTGCGAGCAGCAATTGAGGATCAGCTCGACCGGCTCGTCGACTTCTATGCCGGCGAAGTCGAGCGCCGCTCCTGGTACGGTTTCTGGAACCATGGCGATGTAATGCACACCTATGATTTCGACCGTCATCAGTGGCGTTACGACATCGGCGGTTTTGCTTGGGACAATAGCGAGCTGTCGACGGACCTCTGGCTCTGGTATGCGGCATTGCGGTCCGCAGATCTAAAAACCTGGCGGCTTGCCGAGGCAATGACGCGTCATACCGGCGAAGTCGATGTCTATCACATCGGTCGTTTTGCCGGCCTCGGCACCCGCCACGGCGTCCAGCATTGGTCCGACAGTTCAAAGCAGCCCCGTGTCAGCACCGCGGCCTATCGGCGCATCTTTTATTACCTCACCGGCGACGAGCGCGTCGGGGATCTGATGAGGGCGTTGATACACTCGGACCGAACGCTCGAGACGGTCGTAATCGAACGCAAGGTCCCAAACCGCGAGCAGGCGAAGCTCGAACAAGGCCAGGTCGACATGTCCTTCGGCACCGTCTGGTGCAGCCTTGCAGCCGCATGGCTGACCGAGTGGGAGCGCACCGGTGATCGCTACTGGCGTGATCGACTTGTCGCCGGGATGGACAGCATAGGCAGGATGCCCGGCGGGTGGCAAAATGGGTTCGGGGTCTTCGATCTCAAATCCGGCCGCTTCGTGAGCCACGCGCCCCGCGTTGCCATCAGCCATCTCAATTCGGTGTTCGGTGCTGTCGAAATCAATTCAGAGCTGATCCGGCTGCTCAACGTGCCGAGCTACCGGGCGGCCTGGCTCGACTATTGCCGCATCTATAACGCACCGAAATCGCCAGGCGGCAAAGGCAGCAGCCGCGGTCTTCCTCAGGGCCACTCCCGCCTTACCGCCTATGCTGCCGAGCAAATGGACGATACGACACTCGCGGCGCGCGCGGCGGAAGAGTTCGCCACCGCGAAAGGTGGCTTACGCTTGTCGTTTCACGACCCCCGAGTAACAATTGCCGACGGAATCGTCGAATGGCCGGATCTCACAACCAACACGGCCGCACAATGGGGTCTTGCCGCAATCCAGAACCTTGCGCTCGTGCCGAACGCGCTCGACCGTGCCGATTATCCAGGGCGCGGCAGCTAGCCGCGCCCCGCATCAGGCGGCGGCGGTGGCCGCTTCCTCGCCATGCGCACGTTCGACGTAGCCCAGTTCGGCACTGATCGCAGCGGCGGTCTCGCGCATGGGCTCCACCAGGTCTGCCATGACCTCGTCAGTCAGATAGTGGGCCGCGCCAGCGATGCTGAGCGCGATGACAATCCGTCCTTTCGCGTCACGAACAGGCGCCGCAACCGAACGAACTCCATCGCCTGCTTCGCTGTCGTGAAGGACGACACCGCGCTCGATCTGTTTCGCCATTGCTGATAGCCAGGCGGCTTGCGCCGCCGGCTTCATATCCGGACGCCCCGCGGTGAGGAGGCGCGAGAGCGTCTCCATATTTTCGTCGAGAAGGAGCGCCTTCCCGAGGCCAGTGTCGGTGATGTACCGTGTATCGCCCGGCGCTGTCGCAACGCGGAGCCGCTGACGTCCCGTAACGCGCTCAAGATGTCGCGACCAATCTGCCTCGCGCTTGCCGATGAAAACACAGTAGCTTGTCCGCGCCGACAGTTCTTCCATGAACGGCCGCGCGATCTTGACGTAGTCGGTCTGTTCGTGCGCCATATTGCCGAGTTGCAGCAACTTCGGACCAAGCGAATAACCATCGGCAGTCGCCGAAAGATAATCGCGGGCCCGTAAGGCTTGCGCGAGCCGATGGGTGGTCGACTTGCTGAGTTCGAGCCCCTTGGCCAGATCACCGAGCTTCACCGGGCCATCGATCACTTGATCGAGGATGTCGAGCCCGCGCATCAGCGTCTGGGTGCCGCGCAGACCCGCCGGCGTATCTTTTTCAACGAATTCGTTCATCGTCCAAATTCCCCAATTGCTGCCCCGATCGCCCGTCTTTGTGCCAGAGCACCGAACAAGCACGTTCGCGGCAGCTAAGGACATCGCGAAGCTGATGTCCAGTGGCTGTGACATAAGTATACCAATATGTGAGACAAGAGGATGAAAAAGCAAAAGGACCGACCGGCGCTAACCGCCGGTCGGTCCTTTTGCTCCTCTGAAGCACCTCTCGACGCCCCTGAGGAATGGGGCTGCGCCGGCGGATCGATATGCACCGCCGGCCGCCCCAACCACGATCAGAAGCGATAGCCGATCGTGGCCCGCAAGCTGTAGCCGCTTCCCTGCTTACTCGTCTCGCCGCGCGCACCGACACCAAAGACTGCCGATCCAGTAGCGTAGGTCGCATCAAGACGGCCCGCGAGGCTGTGTCGCCCGAAGCGCGCGCCTTCGATCACAAAAGGATCGCTGTCCGGCAACGAGATAAGCCGGCTATCGATGTCGCCGCCGAGATAGGAACGGCCCCCGACGTCAGCCGAGAGGGTGAGACCCCCGAACGGCGCACTGACTCGAATACCGTAGCCGGCAAGCGTGGTCGTTTCCTTCACCTTCCGAACCCAGAGCGCAGCCGCACCGCCCCCCTCACGCACCCCATCGAAGTGGGTTTCCGCGATGCTGAGGCCCGCATAGGGTTCGAGAGCGGTTCCGCCGAGCCTGGCCCGATAAGACAGTTCAGCGAAGCCGACATATGATACGCTCTTCTCGCGGCCGTGCAGCGCATTGCTGAGACTACCGATAGCGACGTCGCGGTTGACCGAGACAGCATGCGTCGAAAGCCCTGCTCCACCTGCAATTCGCAGGTCGCCCGCGTCATGGCGAATATAGGCATAGACGCTGTCGCTCTTCAGGTCGCCGGCGCTAGAGCGCGCTGCCACATCGAAATCGCTCGTTGCGCGCTGATAGGCGATACCACCTCTCGTGCGCTCTGAACCAAGTTCGACGCCGCCAGCGAATGCCGTCCGGTCTGTTTCGACCCTCGCCAGTCCGCTGCGCGCTTTCGCGTGCATGTCGCCAGTATCGCCCTCGATCCAGATCTGGAGCCCGTCGCCGCCACCCGCGGCAAGGCGATCGAGCAGCGCCCGCGCCGCGCCATGCGCATCGCGACTGGCAAGCGCCGACCCTGCGACGTGAATCTCTCCCGCGAGATCGTCATAAGCCTCTCGGGCACCTTCAGTGCTGAGGTTCAATACCGTGTCGAAGAGTTCGCCACTCGCCGCGGCGTCGAGCGCAGTCGCTACCGCGAGCTGGTTCGGCGTCTCCGCAATGTCGACGAGCGCAACATCATTGCGCAGCAGGCGCAAGCGGACGGCGGACGTGCCGTAAACGAGGCTCGGCGTGAAGAACGCGAGATCACTGGTGACATCAGTAAAATTCCCGGTAACCGACGATCCGGTAAGGATCGTGTAGTTCGTTACATTGGCGAAATTTGTGGCGCCGCCTGCCAGCACGGCAACCGTGCCGCCCTGAATCGTGACCGCCCCGCTCGCGTCGATCCGGTCCGACGTGCCGTCGGGCGCAATCTCCACCTCATAGGTTGAGCCGCTTGCGAAAGTCAGTGCGCCATTAACGTTGAGCGTTCCGATCGAGTTGCCCGGAGCGATGGTCCCGCCGACGGTGAGAGCGCCAATCCGGCCCGACCCGCCGAGGCGCCCCGCGGCGCCGATGGTGATAGCCG